>Ga0209573_1000417_pt1 | contig 92596 bp, 68 predicted proteins | sample TNRBio252014_DNA_FD_185870 | JGI IMG/M metagenome (GOLD analysis project Ga0209573, IMG submission 185870) | Wastewater treatment Type I Accumulibacter community from EBPR Bioreactor in Madison, WI, USA - TNR Reactor_6/25/2014_ DNA (SPAdes)... | ecosystem: Engineered > Bioreactor > EBPR >...
GGTCTGGCCATCCACGCTCCAGGTGTAGCTGTCGCAAGCCGACACGGTGGTCGTATTGCTGGTGCTCGGCGTGATCGTCAACACCAGGGTCTCGGTGTGGCAACCGCTCACGCTGGTGTAGGTGCCGGAAGCCGTGTAGGACTGCCCGTCCACGCTCCAGGTGTAGCTGTCGCAGGCGGAAGCGGTGGTCGTGTTGCTGGTGCTCGGTGTGATCGTCAGCACCAGGGTCTCGGTGTGGCAACCGCTCACGCTGGTGTAGGTGCCGCTGGCGGTGTAGGACTGCCCGTCCACGCTCCATGTGTAGCTGTCGCAGGCGGAAGCGGTGGTCGTGTTGCTGGTGCTCGGTGTGATCGTCAGCACCAGGGTCTCGGTGTGGCACCCGCTCACGCTGGTGTAGGTGCCGGAAGCGCTGTAAGTCTGCCCGTCCACGCTCCAGGTGTAGCTGTCGCAGACGGAAGCGGTGGTCGTGTTGCTGGTGCTCGGTGTGATGGTCAACACCAGGGTCTCGGTATGGCAACCGCTCACGCTGGTGTAGGTGCCGCTGGCGGTGTAGGACTGCCCGTCCACGCTCCAGGTGTAGCTGTCGCAAGCCGACGCGGTGGTCGTATTGCTCGTGCTCGGTGTGATGGTCAGCACCAGGGTCTCGGTATGGCAACCGCTCACGCTGGTGTAGGTGCCGCTGGCCGTGTAGGTCTGCCCGTCCACGCTCCAGGTGTAGGTATCACAGGCGGAAGCGGTGGTCGTGTTGCTTGTGCTCGGTGTGATCGTCAACACCAGGGTCTCGGTATGGCACCCGCTCACGCTGGTGTAGGTACCGGAAGTCGTGTAGGACTGCCCGTCCACGCTCCAGGTGTAGCTGTCGCAGGCGGAGGCGGTCGTGGTGTTGCTGCTGCTCGGTGTGATCGTCAACACCAGGGTCTCGGTATGGCACCCGCTCACGCTGGTGTAGGTACCGGAAGCCGTGTAGGTCTGGCCATCCACGCTCCAGGTGTAGCTGTCGCAAGCCGACACGGTGGTCGTATTGCTCGTGCTCGGTGTGATGGTCAGCACCAGGGTCTCGGTATGGCACCCGCTCACGCTGGTGTAGGTACCACTCGCGGTGTAGGTCTGCCCGTCCACGCTCCAGGTGTAGCTGTCGCAGGCGGAGGCGGTCGTGGTGTTGCTGGTGCTTGGTGTGATCGTCAGCACCAGGGTCTCGGTATGGCAACCGCTCACGCTGGTGTAGGTACCGGAAGCCGTGTAGGACTGCCCGTCCACGATCCAGGTGTAGCTGTCGCAAGCCGACGCGGTGGTCGTATTGCTGGTGCTCGGCGTGATCGTCAACACCAGGGTCTCGGTGTGGCAACCGCTCACGCTGGTGTAGGTGCCGCTGGCGGTGTAGGACTGCCCGTCCACGCTCCATGTGTAGTTGTCGCAGGCGGAAGCGGTGGTCGTGTTGCTGCTGCTCGGCGTGATGGTGATCGGTGCCGTGGTGGAGAATTCACCGCAAACTCCTCCGGTTGCGATGGTGTAGGTCACGGTGTAGTTGCCCGGAGTGCTCGCGGCCAGGTCAACATCGCCGGTCCATACATTGATGGCCAGGCCCGCAGTTGAGCTGTACGAACCGCCTGTTGCACCGGTGCGAGAGACCGTGGCTGTGCCAGTGCCACTGCAATAGGGTGATGCGGCATAGAGAATACTCGCGGTTGGCACCGCTACTACGGTTACGGTGAACCAATCCAGGATGGTGCAGTCGCCGGATAAAGTGTAGCCGATCGTGTGCGGACCAGGTGTGGCGATGGAGGGGTCGAACGCACCTGTGGAAGGGTCGACGGTGCCTGACTGGTCAGCATCAATGAACGTACCACCCGCTGGTGTGGCCATACTGGGCATGATCACGGCCGACCCCTGGCAGGCGGTCGTTGTGCCGTAAACGAGATCAACAACTGGTGCGATCACGGTCACATTGAACCCGCAGGTGGCCGTATTGTTGCCATCGGTCGCGCTGTAGGTGATGGTGGTGGTGGTGCCCACAGCGAAGGAGCTTCCGCTTGCGGGGCCTGTGCGCGTTAGCGTCGCGCTGCAATTGTCGGATACGATGGGCTCGGTCCAGTTCGCCACGGCATCGCAAGCGCCCGGTGCGGCGGTGATCACCATGTCCATCGGGCAGTTGACCAACGCCGGAATGCTGTTGTCGGTCGCCGTTACGGAGAAGGAGCATGAAGCAGTGAGCCCCGCCGCATCGGTCACCAGGTAGCTCATGGTGGTGGTGCCGACCGGGAAGAAGGATCCACTGGCCAGGCCGGCTGTCATCGCAATGGTCGTGGCGGCGCAGTTATCCGTGCCGGTCGGGACAACGTAGTTCACCACCGCGCCGCAGGCTCCGGGATCGGCGTTCACGCTGATGTCCGAGGGGCAGTTGATGGTCGGAGGGGCAAGGTCCGCGATGTGAACCCAGTGGTCATTCCAAATACCGTTGCCGGCGCTGTCCTCCACCCACATGGTCACGTACAGCACGGTGTCCTGGGTGAACAGCGTGCCGGCCGCTGGGACCATCGTGTTGGTCCACGGGCTGCAGTCGGTCACGGTCAGGGAGTCCCGCAGGTCCGGGAAGCTCAGCGAACAACCGGGGCCGAGGGGAATGGGCAGCGTGTCATACAGCGGGCAGGTGATCGTCGGGGCGGAGATGTCGTTGATCGCCACCGTGAAGGAGCACGAGGCGGTGTTGCCAGCCGCATCCTGTACGGTGTAGGTGATCGGATGCAGGCCTAAGGGGAACTGGCTGCCGCTTGCAAGTCCTGCCGTTTGAAAGAGGGTGCTGCTTCCGCAGTCATCGCTGAACACCGGCTGGGCCCAGGATGCTGCGCCTGTGCAGGTGCCCAGGTTGGAGATGTTCCGCGAAACGTTGCCCGGGCAGGTGATCGTCGGGGCGGTGTTGTCCACCACCGTGATCGTGAAGGAGGCCTGTGCCGCCGCGTTGCCATGGATATCGTTCGCGTCCACGGTCACCGTGGTGCTTCCTACCGGGAAGGAAGAGCCGCTTGCATGGCTGAAGGTGGTGTCGAGGACCGCACAGTTATCGCTCACACCCACCGCGAAGTTCACCATTGCACCACATGCATTGCCATCCGCGCTCACGATGATGTCCGCTGGGACGGTGATCACCGGAGCTTCATCATCGCGGACGGTCACCGTCCAGTGGCACGTGTCGGCATTGCCTGCGTCGTCGGTGTGGACCTCGTAGAGCAGGTGGGTGCCAGCAGCAAGAACATGGTCCGTCTGGCCGGTCACATCCTGCCAAATGGGGTTGCCTTCCTCTCGCAGGAAGGTCTGATAGTCGCTCTCCGTGTCCGGGTCACAATTGTCCGTGCTGTTGATCGTGGGGAAGACATACCGATGGCTACATGCACCCATCGGCGGGTTGAATTCCTGATCTGAAGGCGATGGGCAGTTGTCGAACACTGGAGGCTCTGTGTCGAGCACCTGTATGCTGAAGGTGCAGGTCGAACTGTTCCCCGAACCATCGGCCACGATCACCGTCGCGGGATCACCATCGTTCATCACGGTCCCGGCGGCCGGGGTCTGGGTGAGCAACAGGTCAGCATCCGTACTGCAATTGTCGCCACCGATGGTCACCAGGTTCAATAGATCGATCAGGACCCCGCTGCAGGAGCCAACAGCGGAATTCAGGTCAACGGGGCTCGGTGGGCAGGCGATGGTGGGCGGGGTATTGTCCAACACCGTGATCGACCAGTTACACACGGTGTGATTACCACTTCCATCGAAGAGCGTATCCGTGAACTGATGGATGCCGAGCGGTAGGGCGATAACGCTTCCGGCCCCCAGTGCCAGGGGCCCAGCGGTCTGTACCTCAATACCGTTCACAGCAACACTACCCCCACCAGCCACCGCGACGTATATGTTGCCGGTGATCATCGCGCCTGGGCAATTGTCCGTGCCGATCGTGGCTGGAACGGAGTAGGGGGAAGTGCATGCACTGACCGGGGTGTAGAGCGTGTCGTTGAGGGGGCATATGACCACCGGCGGTGTCACATCCGACACGGTCACGGTATCGATCCCACTGAGTGCGATCGGACAGTTCGCGTTCTGAACGGCTGCACGGAAGTACATGGTTCCGACGATGCCGGACCAGGGATATGAGTTGGAAGTATGCGCGATGGAAGTCCAGGATATGCCATCGGAACTATTCATCCATCGCCCCACATTACCTGTGTGACCGCTGAGGGTGAGCACGCCGTTGGCACCCGGACAGTAACTTCCTCCGCCACTGACCGTGCCGCCTGCCGATGCTGCATCCACCCGGATGGTCTTGGAAGTGCTGTAGACACAGGTCCCTTGGGTCACCGTGTAGGTGACCGGGTAGGCACCCGGGCCGGTAGGAGTGAATGTGCCCGATGCCGTCACATGTGGCCCTCCGCTCCAAGCGCCGCCTGAAACCGTATTGTTCATTGTGCGGATGGCGTCCACCTGCAAGGAGGTGTAGGCGTTCGAACTTGACCGTCGCAATCGGATGAATCGCGCTGCGGTCGGAACACTGAAGGAGACCATCGTCCAGCTATTGCTGGAGGAGGTGAACGTGTTCGAGGGGCCGAATGTGATCAGGTCGAGACTTGAGGATGCCAGAAGCTGTGCTTGCTGACCACTGGTGTTGCTTCGCCACCACAAGCGCACCGTTTCGCCTGCTTGAATGGTATCTCCCAGGTCCAGCACGAGGTCGGCTCCGGGTGCGGTGAAGTTCGCCCCGACGTTATCGGGTGCACCGAGGGCATTGTTCGGGGCCAGTACGGAAATACTGCTGCTGATCACGCTCGAAGCATGGTCCACCAGGTGATCATTCAGGTTCACTGGCCCGGGATCCCAACAGTACGGCCCAGGTTGTGTGAATCGCGAAGGGTCCACAGTGAACGCGAGGTGGTCCGGATCCGAGAAGTGGGCGACGAAAAGATCGTTTCCTGATCCATTTCCTTGTGTCAGCGGCCCAAGTACAAGGGCGTTATCATATTGTCCACCAACGACGTACCTGCCGGGAGTGGACGCTGCAATGGCAAGCGGATACTCATCGCCATCATTGACCGATCGATCGTACCAGACAGCGGTGCCATCCGGCGCGAACCGGGCGATGAACAGATCGGGTTCATCGTCCCCGGCGATCATCGAACCACCATCGGTGGTCACCGTACCGATCATCGAACCGGAGACCATGATCTGCTGGTTCCGGCCGATCGTGATATCATTCCCCACCATACCGTGTGGGGTGCTGCTCCGTGCGGTGCGCACCCACTGGGTGCTTCCCGTGCCAGGGTTCAGCGAGGCGAGGTAGAAGTAGTCATGCACGCCTGGAATTGTGGATACGGCTCCACCAGGGAATACCGTGCTGTTATGCGAACGCCCGGTGATGTAAACACCCCCACATCCCGCCGCAATGCCATTGAACTCGACGTCCGAGTCGTCCGGGTTGTCTATGAGCCGGGACCACAATGGCGTGCCGGTCGAACTTACTGCAGAGACGAAGCCGATGTTCGTGTTGAAGATGCTGACGTTCGACAAGGTGATACCCGATGAGTTCACCCAACTGAACCTGTTCCCCTCGGTGAAGCCGATCACGTAGACGGTATTGGCATCCGCCGCGATCCGCTCGGACAGGATATCGCTATTGGAGGATCCAACAAGTGACCAAGAGTTGGTTCCCGCAAGATCGAACGCGTTCAGGTAGGCATAACGGCGACCGAGTGTCAATCCGAGGGAAGAAAGCACCCCGGTGAGGCTTCCTTGATTGGTGAAGGAGCCGAAGGCCACCACTTGGTTATTGGTGATCACGACGCTGGTCCCCTCATCATTTTGGCTGCCTGCAATGTTCTTGGACCAGATATGGGCACCATTCGGGTCGAAAAGGGATACGAAGGCATCCGAGTTGCCCACATGACCGAGTCCGAGAGTGGGGATCGAGTTCAGGTGGTATCCGGTGATCGCTACGTGTCCGGAAGGACCAACGGCCACTCCCATGGCAGCATCGGGCTGGTTGCTACCGATGGCCTTGCTCCACAGCAGGTTCCCGGCAGGCCCCAGCTTCACGATGAAGGCATCGGCCGAACCGGCAGTGGGAGGGAGGTTGAAGGGAGGAGGGGTACCGGAGTTGGACGTGTAGGTCCCCACCGCGTAGATGTTCCCGGTCGCGGTCTCCACGGCGATATCCCGTACATATTCATTGCTCCCGGCATCCTGGGTCTTCATCCAGTCCCATACGGGGCCTTGTGCATGCGCATCGAAGGGGGCATGTGCTGCGAGGGCGGCCAGCACCATGAGCGTTCGTATCGCCCCACATTCCTTTCGCCGGAGAGTATCGGCCATTGGTCGGGTGTTTCGGCAGCCAGGGTTGTCCGGACCTTGGCGTGCCGGTCCGTTTCAACGAGCAACCGGGCAGATTGGTTTCGTCGACGGAATACGACGATCCGTCGCCGCTCCGTTACGTATACGATCTGTCAGCATTTGAACTGGTGGATCGGCCGGGATGGAGGAGGAAGAATTACGTCAAGTGCTCGCCGCTCAGGCCGATCAGGCCCGGTTCGCACCGCTCTATGAGAGCTACTACGCGGACATCTTCCGCTTCATCCTGCGTCGTGTGAAGCACCGGGATCTTACCGCCGACCTCACCCAACAGACCTTCCTGAAGGCCATGCTGGGCCTTCCCCGGTACCAACCGCGTGGCCTTCCTTTTCGGGCTTGGTTATACCGGATCGCCCTGAACGAGGTACGTATGCACTGGCGCAAGAAGAAGGAAGTCCTCATGGACCTGAGCTACCATGAGGTGAAGGGCCTTTCCGAAGAGATGGGGTTGGCCATGGAAGGAACGGAATTGAACCGACTGGCCAGCGCCATGGGCAACTTGAAGCAGGAGCATGCCCGGCTCATCGAACTGCGCTACATGGATGGATTGAGCTTCGCTGAGTTGGGCCAGGTGCTCGGCATTGGCGAGGATGCCGCCAAGATGCGCACCCACCGGGTGCTCGGCCTTCTCCGCACCTCCCTACTTCCTCGGAAATGAAACGACGTTACCGCATAACACCAGAAGGACCTCCCAAGCCCACCGATGCGGAGATCGCACGGTACCGCGATACCGGTCGGCTCATGTACAACTACACCAAGGCGGTACGCCGCCCGCGGAAGCCGTTGTACCGGGATCCGAAGGCCTTCGTGCTTCTCCTGTTCATCGTATTGATCGCCTACCTGATAAGTGAGGAGCGGCAAAAGCAAGCCGCACCAACGGTAACGCCGACGCAGCAGGGAACACCGGACCGATGATCAACGCTGCACCACGAACTGCACCATTCTACGGTCCGCGTCGGTCGTGAGCACCAAGGAGTAGCGACCTTCGGCGATGGAGTTCGGGAGGTCCAAGGTGATGGACCGCTCACCGGAAAAGGACCACGTCATGGACCGCTCGTCCGCGACCACACGTCCCACCGGGTCCATCACTGTGATGGTGGTTCCCTGATCGATCGGATCGGCAAGATGAACATTCAGGGTGCCGCTGGTGGGGTTGGGCCAGGCGCGCAAAGCCCCGTTGGCGGAAGGGGCTGTTGGGACGGCGGTGGGCGATGAGAAAGCGAACCTCCGCAGGGCTGAGATACCGATCGGCCGGAACGAGAAGCCGATTCCTTCTATGAAACCACCGGATTCATCCAGGACCATCCTACGGGTCCATTCGGGTACGTCAGGCCCGGAAATGATGTGGTCGGTCTCTCCATAAGGATCGGTCAAGATCGCACCCGAAGCATCCATGAAGGTGTACATGGATCGGGTGACCTCGAAGTTCCGAACGAGTGTTCCGAAGAGGACATAGAATCCACGGGGATCGAAAGCGATGTCCTGGAGCAGGTTCCGATCTGTGGTCAAGGTTCCGTGGAGGACCATGCCAGCTTCACCGAAAGCCTGATCCACGGTGCCATCGGGGCGGAGTTTCAGGATACAATAGCGCTCCTTGATCCCATCGAGTGCGATGGAGCCAGCGATGATCAGGCTTCCATCGGCCCCGATGTGCAGATCATGCAAGGATTCATAAAGGAAGAGGTTCTCGGACTGGTCGTGCAGGAAGTAACCGTTGTCGCCGAAGGAAGTATCCAGCGCACCATTCGACAGCACCTTACAAACGGCAAGTCCAGTCGCGTCGAATCCGATCAACTGGCTACCGACCACGAAGATCTCTCCGTTAGGTGCCAGGCGCATGCGGGAGAGGCTCATGCCCACGTTCGGGGAAGCATGGAGGGCGATGCCGTTGTTTCCGAAACTGCTGTCCAATACGCCGCTTTGCTCCAGTCGGCCAACCATCAAGGCGCCATTGACCATACCACCGAAAAGGATCTTGCCATCCGGCAGGGCTATGACAGAGCGGAGCGCCATGTTGTCCGGCCCGGGCATCACCACCATTCCACCATCGCCGAAGGTCGCGTCCGGCGTGCCATCCGGAAGCAGCCGGTTGAACTGGAAGGCCATGGTATACCCGTTCTGGGCCTGTCGTCGATTGAGCACCACGATGCGTCCATCCGCCGTCACGGCCACATCCCGTTGGTACATGTTCATGCCGTCCGGAGCCGGGAAGTATCGGATCCCGTCGTTGCCGAACGCAGTGTCTCGTTCTCCGTTTGGCAGATGTAAGCTTAGCAATCCACCGTCGTTGCCGACCATGAAGCCCATCAAGAACTTTCCGTCAGGCAAACGGTGCAGCGAGATGGGGGCCGCGAGCGAGACCCCGCTTGGCGCATCATGTACGCTGATGCCCTGTTCCCCGAACTGCAAGTCCGGTACGAATTGTTGTGCCTTCGCGGACATCCAGGAAAGAACACAAAGCAGCCCAAGGTATCGCATGGACCGTTGTACGTGGAACTGGCCATTCAGGTTCGGTAAGCCCGAGCGCCTCGGTGAGGGAAACGGACGATCCTCCTCTTGGGCACGCAGGGTCAAGGAACAAGGATCTCGATCGTTCAAGCGATCGAGATCCTTGACACGTGGGGATGGAGTGGCCTAGTTCGGAAGATGGTCCAAGCGGATGTTCGTGGGCACCACCCCGCCGACCGTTTGCAACACCTTGTCCCGGTCATTGTTGGTGCCAGCGTATTTCACCACTCCGTCCAGGTTCACGTCCTCGGGGGAATAGCCTTGCACGGTGTTGGTGGGTACCACACCGCCGATGCGCACCAGGATCGCATCCCGGTCATTGTTCTGACCTGCATATTGCACGTTCCGGTTGAAACGTACATCCCCCGGCCAAAGTGCGAGTTTGCTGCCATTCGGCTTCAGTGCGTTCGGTCCACCGTTCACGGGAGCGGAACCATCGGAGAAGTTCAATACCAAGGGCACCGCTTGGTCAAGTTGAATGGATGAGGCTGTGATGATCCCGAGATGGTTACGATGACGGACGGAAATGAAATATTCGGATTGCGCTACGAGGAATTCCGGCGTAGCAAGTGCATCGGGTCTATGCACCTCGCCATTCCTACGTAGGAGGCAGGGTTGCGCAGCCGCGATCTGCGTGGGGGTGGTCAATGGCCTCAATTCCACCACCACCCAATCCACCGCTTGCAGTTCGGGTTGTAGAGGATCGGGGTCCAGTAGTTGGGGTGTGGTGGCGGAACCGCCCACCCCGTTGGCGAAGTCGGTGTAACCCATCGCGGTGTAGGGTTCTTCGGTCGGCAGTAGGCCATTGGCGAGGAGGGTGGCATCCATCCAGCCTTGGGCGTTCAAGGGCACATCCAGGTACACGATCGGGCTCACCTGTACCCCTTGTCCTGCGCAGCTGCAATCGGGTCGGATCCGATCGAAGTGGGTGCCAGCATTGTCATCATTACACGGTGCGTCCGGGTAGATGAGCGGATCGGTGTCATCGCAGTCACCACCACCCGCGCTGTAGCCCAGTGGTTGTGAGCAGGCCACCAGGGTCTGCGCGGTAAGACCGAAGTCGTCGCCATCGCTGTCCAAGTACCATGTGGTGGGCCCTGTGATGGTGGGGGAGGAATCGTCGCAGTCCGTGGCGTCGAGCACATGACCTGGCGGCTGGGCACAGGAAGGCAGCTGCGCTACCACATTGCCGAAGCCGTCATTGTCCGTATCGGCGTACCAGTTGCGTACCACGGTGGCCAACGGATCATCGTCATCGCAGTCTGTTGCATTGCTCACATAGCCCGAGGGTCGCGAGCAGGCTACCAGCAATGCGTTCACATGACCGAAGCCGTCGCCATCGGTGTCGGCATACCAGTTGCTCAGTTCGTGCACGGTGGGGTCGAAGTCGTTGCAATCCGTATTGTCCGCCACATGGCCAGGGGGAGCGATGCAGGCCAGTTGGGCCGGGGCCATCACATTCCCGTAGCCATCCTCATCCTGGTCCATGTACCAGAGGATGGGTCCGATCACCAACGGGTCCGCATCATTGCAATCGTCATCATTGTCCACATATCCGATGGGCGCGACACAAGCGGTTAGTTGGATCAAGGCATCTCCGGCTCCATCGCCATCGGCATCGGCGTACCAGATCGTCCCAACCGTGTTCAGCGGATCGTTGTCGTTGCAATCCGTGCTGTTGCTCACATGGCCGGCCGGTGGTGTACAGGTGATCACCGGAGCGCTATCCGCACCTGCACCATCATTATCCATGTCAGCGTACCATTCGTCCACCGGGCAATGGATCAGCCTGGCGATCTTACTCCGAGGAACACCATTATACGTGTTGAAATTGCCCGTGATGAAAAGGTTCCCACTTGGGAGCTGATGGAACTGGAATATTGGTCCTACGGATCCCGTACCCCGAGGGAACGATGGGATCAGGTCACCATTCAAGGTCAGGGCGCAGAGGCCAGGCTTGGAGACGCCGTTCACTTGCAAGAACGATCCTCCAACGACGATCTTATCCCCCGGTAGCTCCAACACCGTATTGGCCCGCGCACTGTAAACGGTTGACGTGTTCCAGGTCGGGTCGATGGCGCCGGATGTTAGCAACCGGACGACGGCGTTCACGATGGTACCGTTGTATTGCGTGAATGAGCCGACCGCATAGATGCCACCTGATGGACCAAGGATCAACCCTTGTAGTGACGATGTCGTGGTCTCGAAACCGGTGCCTGGATCGAAGGTGGTGTCAAGTATCCCGGTGGAGGTCAGCAAGGCGATGCCAATGCGCGTCTGGCCTTGCACTGCGGTGAACGTTCCGCCGATCATGACACGGCCATCCGGTATCGTCAGGATGGAGGTCACGGTTCCGTTCGTGTTGGCCCCGGTCGCGAGCACCTGGTCCAACGCTCCGTTGGGCATGAACCGGGCCAACCGCACGGCGCCTGGAACACCAGGAATGGAGAAGTAGCCAGCGAAGAGCACCCGATCGTCCGGTAGGACCTCCAGCGCGCTCGCGCTGAGGGTATTCGGTGCAATGGGTTGGAACGATCCGTCGAGCGATCCATCCGGGAACAATCGGACGATGCGGTTCACATTCGTTCCATCGTATTCGGTGAAAGTGCCCACGGCGATGATCTTCCCGTCGGACTGGACGCGCATGAAATCCACCTGATCGTTGAAGCCTGTTCCCGATACGAAAGTGGGGTCGAAGCCTCCTCCAGGAAGCACTCGGGCGATCCGCCCACAGGGCACGCCTGCATAACTCGTAAAATCACCTGCGATCAGGTAGGAACCGTTCGGAAGCACGACCGAACGTAAGATGGAAACGTTCGCCCCGGAGCCCGGATCGAAGCTGGTATCCAAGGCCCCCGATTGAGCTCCTGCAAGCGCGATGTGGAAGTAGAGGAGAAGAACACCGATCCCGCGGTGTGGTGAAGAGAGTATGGCCTGCATGACGTCGATCTGATAGGGTAGTAGAAAGATAGGGAATGGAATTGGAACATTGCCTTCAGTCCATGTCGAACGGTTTGGGACGCACGCTTTGAGGTTCATCTCATCGCAGGTGGCATCTTTGCCCTATGCCAGCCTCCATTCGCCTCCTTGCGACCGTACTTGTCCTCCTTGCCCGCACCGCCTTCGCCCATGAGGGCATGTGGATCCCCACCTTGCTCAAGAGCATCGAAGGGGATCTGCATACCGCCGGCCTGCGCATCACCGCCGACGACATATACAGCATCAATCATGGTAGCATCAAGGATGCCATCGTGCATTTCGGGGGAGGTTGTACCGCCGAGGTGATCAGCACACAGGGCCTCATCCTCACCAACCACCATTGCGGCTTCAGCGCGATCCAGGAACAGAGCAGCTTGGAGCACGACTATCTCAAGAACGGGTTCTGGGCCAGGGACAAGGCTGCCGAATTGCGCAACCCCGGGCTCACGGCCACGTTCATCATCCGCATGGAGGATGTGAGTGAACGGGTCCTGAACGAACTTGGAGCGACCAAGGACATGAGCGAGGCTCAACGGCGGGAGGCGGTTACGCGCATCGGAGAGGCCATCGCACAGGAGGCCATCGCCAACACCCATTACCAGGCCGTGGTACGCCCCTTCAACTATGGCAACTCGTACTACCTCATTCTCACCGAGACCTTCCGCGATGTGCGTCTCGTAGGAGCACCGCCCAGCAGCATCGGCAAGTTCGGCGGCGATACCGATAACTGGATGTGGCCACGGCACACGGGCGACTTCAGCATGTTCCGGATCTATGCAGGTCCCGACAACAAACCCGCCGATGCATCGGACAGCAACGTGCCCTTCGTACCGCGCCACGCCCTTCCCATCAACATCGCAGGGGTGCAGGAAGGCGATTTCGCCATGATCTTCGGGTTCCCCGGCAGCACCCAACGCTACCTCAGTTCCTATGCCGTGGACTACATACAGCACACGGCCGACCCACTTCGGATCAAGATGCGGGCCGCCAGCCTGGAGGTGATCGATGCGGCCATGCGCAACAGTGATAGGACCAGGATCCAGTATGCCGACAAGCAGGCCAGCATCAGCAACGCCTATAAGAAATGGATCGGCGAGGTACGCGGCCTGAAGGAACTGCGCACCTTGGAGCAGAAACGCGAGCAAGAGGCCCTCTTCACCGATAGGGCCCTGGAACGGGGCCGCACCGACCTGCAAGCCGTGCTGCCTGCCCTCAAGGACCTCTACGCCCAGTACGTACCGCTGGCCATTGCACGCGACCTCTTCGTCGAGATGGTGTACTACGGACCGGAGGTGCTGCGCTTCGCCGATGGTTTCCGGGAACTGGCCGAGGAGCAAGTGAAGCTGGAGGCCGATGGTAAGTTCGAGGCGAAGGCGGCAGAACGCTTGCGCGCCGTACCAGGATTCTTCAAGGACTTTGACGCCGGGGTGGATCAACGCGTGTTCAAGGCCCTGTTGCCCATCTACCGCGCCAGTGTACCGGAGAATGTGCAACCCGCTTTGCTCAAGGAGATCGATACCCGGTTCAACGGTAAAAGCGATGCCTGGGTCGATGACCTTTATGCACGCAGCATCCTTGTCAGCGAATCGCGGCTTACCGCAGCGCTCAAGTTGAAACCGAAGAAGTTCGCCAAGGTCATGCGCAATGATCCCGTGTACAAGGTCTCGCGCAACTTCTTTCGAACTTTCCTGGAGCAGATACGTCCGCAGCACGCCGTCATCGGCGACCGCATCGAAACAGCCATGCGCACCTACGTGAAGGGCATGATGGAAATGGACCCCGGCCGTACCTTCTGGCCCGATGCCAACAGCACCCTCCGGCTATCCTATGGTAAAGTGGAGGGCAGCCAGCCGCGCGATGGGGTGGTGTTCGGGGCCTTTTCCACCCTGGATGGGATCATGGAGAAATACGTGCCGGGCGATGTGGAGTTCGATGTGCCTGAACGCTTGCGTGCCCTGCATACCACCAAGGACTACGGCGAATACGGGGTGAACGGGACCATGCCCGTGTGCTTCACCAGTTCATTGCACACGACCGGAGGAAATAGCGGTAGCCCCGTGCTGAACGCACGAGGCGAGCTCATCGGCCTCAACTTCGATCGTACCTGGGAAAGCACCATGAGCGACATCCAATTCGATCCGGACAAGTGCCGCAACATCAGCGTGGATCTCCGGTACGTGCTCTTCATCGTGGACAAATTCGCTGGTGCAAGACACCTGGTGGACGAGATGCGGATCGTGCGTGAACCGGTGGAGGCTTCGCTGCCCGGTGTCATCCAACTACCCATCCACCGTTGAGCATGATGCGTGGATGAATGAGGGTGGTGCGCTGCGCCGCCGGATCCAATGCCCCCAGAGCACCTTGGGATCCCGCAGTGGTATCCAACGGGTCTTTGTCGATCGCCCGTGATCGTTAGGAGCAGGGGAAAAGCGAAAGCCGCCCTTGGGAGGCGGCTTCCGGGAAAGGGAGTTCCGATCAGATCTTCTGTACGTTGGCCGAGATGCGCAACGTGGTCTCCTTGGGTTCGGTGTTGGCCACTACGGTAACCGTCTTGTTCTGCGCGTTCTCCTGCTTGCCAGGCTTGTACACCACCTCGATGTCGCCGGTGCCACCGGGAGGGATCGGGGCCTTGGGGTAGTTCGGTACGGTGCAACCGCAGGAACCGGTGGCCGACTCGATGATCAATGGTTCGGTGCCGGTATTGGTGAATTTGAAGATGTGCTTGTTCTCGCTATCCTGTTTGATGTCGCCGAACGCATGCTCGTACTCGGCGAAGTTGATCGTGGTCTTCGGCGTGTTGTCCACCGGCGCCGTGTTATTGGCCATGGGGTCGAAGCTCTCCACGGGTGGGGTGCTCGAAGCGGTCTTGGTGGCCGCAACGGTCGAGGTATTGTTGTTGCTGCCGGGATCGCCACTGAACTGTTTCACAGCAAGGGCGACCAGGGCCACGGCGATGACGCTCAGGAGCGCGATCTGGATCTTGTCTTTCATCGGAGTACGGGTCGATTTGTGGCGCGAATTTAACGGAATGCAACCGTACGAGGTACCCTTAACAGGACCTTAACAGGTCAGCTACCAGAGGAGGTGGCGTGCTCCTACCTTCACCTCCATCCCCCCTTCTCCCGGTGTCCCGTTGACATCCACCAAGTCCAAGCGAATTACGTCCTTGGGCGCGACCTCACCGCTTCACCACCCAATGGCACACCGGTGGCGATCCTGGTGCGAGCCACTGCACGGCATAAGCGCCAGGGGCGGATAGGCTAAGATCCACGTAGGCGGTGCTGTTGTCACCGGTTAATTGCGTTGCCACCGTTCGGCCCAAGGCATCCGCTATGCGCACCTGGCCCGGCCTGGGTGTGCGTACGTGTAGGACGCCATCCGTTGGCACCGGCCACACCGCAAGCTGCTCACGCGTGTTCTGCACGGCAGGCACACCCACGGGAAGCTCGCTATCGTGGTAGCGCTTGCACTGGTTGGGCAGGGCAGTTGCAAGCGTATCAGGCAACTGCACTTGGTCAAGCACGAAGTCGCAGGCTTCACCAGGTGCGTTGGGTTCGTTGATCACCGCTAAGCTGTTCTCCCCGTCCCAGATCAGGTAGATGCGGCCATCTGGACCTGATGCCATGTGCAGAGCCTGCCCGGGGATATGATATTCGGGTGGATAAAGCTCAGTTCTCACCAACACCGCACTCGCAGCGATCTGCCCAACGTCCTGGCTGGTCACATCGAATTGCCGCAAGGTGACGGTCCAACCAACATCCGGTACCCATGCACGGTGCATCTGGTAAAGCTTGGTGCCGTCGGGGGAGAATTCCATTCCGTAATTACCCCTGCTACGTATCGGCAGACTGGAATAGAAGCTGACCACCCCGGTGCTGGCATCGAACTGGAAGAGGTCGGAACGGATGACCAACGATGAATCGGTGCTCACATTCGCAAGGGCGAGCTGCGTACCATGATATGAGGCTACCAGGCTGCCCAGGCGATTAAGGGATATGTAAGTATCGTTCGCCATGGGCAATGCAGGACCGGTCTGGCTGATCACGGGCGTGGTGTCCACACCCTGTGCGGTGAGCCTGTACGCCAGGAAGGTGTTTCCGCTGTGGCCGTGAGATAGGATCCAATAGTCCATGCCGTTGGCGTGTGCCACAGCGGTTAACACGCTCATGGCGCTATCGTTCAGTTCTTGTTCGCTTCCCGCCTCCAATTCCCAAGTGCCGATTGGCGCATTGCGCTGGAAGGAGAAGCTCATTAAGCGCGCCTCAGAGTTATTAAAGGACGAACGCCGCGCAAAACCGGCGATCCGCTCATCATCTCCCGGCCAGGGGCAAAAGATGGAAGAAGGACCACTCGAGTTATAGGAAGGCCAGCTCGACCCATTGGCCGACGCGATGACTGTACCCGTAACACCCTCGTAAATGTAATTCCCTACGCCGTAGATCTGCAACTCTCCTGTAGGCGAACTGATCGAAGCCGATACAGGTCTCACAAGCGTTGCAGGCATCCAAGCACCAGCTTGCGCACCGTCCTCGGTGAAATGCAGCCAATTGGCCGGTGGTAAAGGCCAGTGCGCGTTGCGCTGCTGCCCGCGGGCATGGCCCACGAACAGCAGTACCACAGCGAACGCAGCAGCAGCGCGCATCATGGCGCTTCAATGTTAAAGCCGTATTTCACGGTACCCTTTATGACCAACTCGGAACCACAACACATGGCGGTGTTGCTCGTTCCGTTAGGACAAGACCACCACAGATTTGGCGCGTCTGAGCATGAAACGTCGCAATAGGCTTCGATGGAGCGTAAAAAAGATACCCTCCATTGGGTGTTTGGATCTCGCGGGATGTGCCATCCGTCGGTAACTGAATACAGTCAGTTTGAATTCCCGCCCCTGAGCAATCGTTCTGTTGGAACGTGACTCGTACGGAAACATCGCAGTTCTCAGTCCTCGGCCTGGCTATTTTGATACGCCCATTTTGTTGAGCCGCTGCGGTTAGGGCGAACCCGGCGCACATGGTCAGAAGCGCCATGGATCGTCTAAAGCGCCTAAGCGCGCGCCCGTTGTCCGTTGAGTTTCATGGGCACATGGATTTCCTGAAAGGTACAGCGGAGAACAGGGATCGGTACGCTGGTGGAAAACTTCTTTGCGTTCGCAGGAGGTTGAGGTAGAGAGGCCCGGTTTCCTCAATTCCTAACGTTCATCACCTGGCGCTCTGTTAAAACCAGGGGCTCGGCAACTCAGAATTTGGCCATGCCCAACCGTTGGAACGTGTCGTTGGACAAGGCTTCCAAGGCCCGTTGGTAGCTGCGGTCCACGGGGTTGTTGGCGTTTATCACCTGCCAATAGGCCGAAGTGTCCCACAGGTCGCGGGCGATCAAGGCCTTGAGCCGGATCCCGATCAGTTCCTTGGAACGTGCCCACCCTTCCGCATCGAAGGCCACTTCCTCCTTGGCGGCCTGGTCCTGTAGTGCCTTGGCCAGGGCATCGCTCACTTGGAATTGCTGCGAGAAAGCGGCCACATGGGGGTAGGTGGCAAGCCACTCGTTCCGGTGCTGGTCCACCGTGGCCAGGGCGAAAGTGTTCAGGATACCGCGGCGCACGAGCTGTCCGAAATACTCCGAGCTCAAGCTGGTATCGATCGGTACGAAGAGGTCCGGGGTGATGCCCCCACCGCCGTACACCACCCTTTTGTTCATGGTGAAGTAGCGGACCGTATCGGCCGGGTGGATGCTGTCCGCCGAGGTCAGTTCCCCTTTGGTCCAACGTTCGGAACGCTCGCGCTGGTAGGCTTCCACACCCTCGTCGTAGGCTTTCTGGATGGAGCGACCGCTCGGGGTGTAGTAGCGCGATACGGTGAGCCGCACGGCCGAGCCATCGCTCAGCATCACCGGGCGTTGCACCAGGCCCTTGCCAAAGCTCCGGCGTCCCACGATCAGCCCTCGGTCCCAGTCCTGTATGGCCCCGCTCACGATCTCGCTGGCACTGGCCGATCCCTCGTCCACCAGCACCACCAGCCGGCCTTTTTCGAACAGGCCATCCTTGGTGGCGTACGTGTCCTCGCGTGGGGAGGTGCGCCCTTCGGTGTACACCACCAGTTTGCGGTCACCCAGGAATTCATCGGCCATTTCGATCGCCGTGCGCAGGTAACCACCACCATTACCCTGGAGGTCGAGCACAAGGTCCTTCATCCCTGCGGCTTTCAACTCGGTCAGTTTCTCCCTGAATTCCTTCATGGTGGTGGCGCTGAAACGGCTCACCTTGATGTAGCCCACCGTGGGTTCGGCCATGTACGCGGCCTCCACACTGAAGATGGGGATCCGGTCCCTGGTGATGGTGAAGTCCAGCGGTCCATGCTCGCCCTTCCGCAGGATGGAGACATCCACCTTGGTGCCCTTTTTCCCGCGCAATCGCTTCATCACATCGGTGTTCTTGAAGCTCACTCCGGCCACGTTCTCCATGTCGATCTTCACGATCCGGTCCCCGGCGCGTATCCCGATGCGTTCGGAAGGCCCACCCGGAATGGCGTCCACCACATAGATGGTGTCGCGGATGATATTGAACTGGATGCCCACCCCCTCGAAGTTTCCCTTGAGCGGTTCATTCACCTCCTCCAGGTCCTCCTTGGGAATGTAGATGGAGTGCGGGTCCAGTTCGGCCAGCATGCTCACGATGGCGGCATCCACCAATTTGTTCTTGTCCACGTCGTCCACGTACATGCGGTCGATGTGGTACATGAGCGACCCCAGTTTCCCGGTGGTCAATGGGTCGTTGTCCTGCTGGGCATGTACCGTGGCACGCGTGGTCCACAGGAAGCAGAGGAGGGTGAGGGGGAGGATGCGTAAGGCCATGGTTCGTCGTAGCGTGGAACGCACGAAAGTCGTGCCGGGTTGCCTTGGAGGTGGAAAGGATCCTTGAAAGGTCGTTGACTGATCAATTGAAGGTGCGCGTCCGCACATGGATGTCCCGCTTGAAGATCTCGGTCCGGATGAGTCGGCCGTTCTGGTAATGCTTCCACTTGCCATGCTTCTTCCCCTCTCGGTAATGGCCTACGATACCCTCCTTGCGGAACGCCCATGTCCCATCCCGCAGGCCACGGCGGTACTGGCCTTTCAGGGCGATGGCGCCTTGCTCATCGTATTCGGTCCAATCGCCGTGTGGACTGTCCCAGCCATACACCGCGAAGATCAGTGGGCGGCCATCGGGGTAGTAGGCCCGGTACACGCCGGAGGGATGGCCGCGTTTGTAGTCCAGGCTCACGGCCACCCGGCTGGTATCGTTGGCGAACCGCCCGATCCGCCTGTATTGCGGGTCCAGCCGCACCGGCTCATACACCACCGGGTAGGGCGCGATACCGCCGTTCGTAGGGATCCACAAGGTATCGGGTTGGGCCGTCGCCACCATGGTGCAGGTGATGGCCAGGACGAGGAACGCTGGTTTCATTGATGAAGGCGGTCGATGGCCCCGCGCGTGCAGTGGAAACGTGTGACCAGGGTGCGACCGTGCTGGTCGGTCAAAGTTAACCGGTGTGCGCCCTGTTCCGGGGATAGGGTGATGCGATGGTCGTTGTTGGTGCGTCCGAGGTACATACCGTCCATGTCCCAGTTGATCACCCCCTTCGGGTCGCGGTGTGCGGCCTGCAGCACGACCTGCGCGAAAGTCCCATCCAGTTGCACGGGCAGGAGGATCCGCGCATCGGGTTCGGGATAGATCATCCCCATCGGTTGCTCATCGTTGCCTTCTGCGGGGGTTGGTAGCGGGTGATGCCCCGGATGTGTCGCTGCAAAGAAGTGTTCCATTGCCGGTGGCAGTACGAACCAGCTCGTCCAACGGCCCAGATCGCCTGGTGCCACTTGTCGGGTGCCGGCCATATCCACACGAATGCGGCGGTGGTAGGGGCAGGGAAGCGTGCGGATCGCGGTGCGGATCACGTTCACGGTATCGATCGGTTCGCAATCGGGTCCGGCTCGCCTGCCGCTTGGTCGGCACACGGCCATGCGGTCCAGCGCGTCGTATGGGATGGGGAAGCCATCCCCATCCGGCAGGGATCCGAAGACCTCGAATAACATGGGGGCAGCGGCCAGGGTACCCGTAAGACCAGGGCGACCTTCGCCATCGGCATTGCCGGTCCACACACCAACGGTGTAGCGATCGGTCACACCGATGGCCCATCCATCGCGATGGCCATAGCTGGTGCCGGTCTTCCAGGCGATGCGCTCGCGATCGGCGAAGGCGTTCCAGCCGGCCTCCATTTCGGGTCGGTTGAGTTGCTGCAAGGCGAGGAAAGTGTGGTGGATGGCCGCAGGAGGCAGCGGTGATCGCGCTACCTGGCCAGTCGTGTCGGTCACTATCGCCACCGCCCGTGGGGCATGTACCGGTGCGGTGGTCCCGTCCAACAGGATCCGGGCCATGGAGGCATAGGCGCCGGTGAGTTCCCATAAGTTGCTTTCCGCACCGCCCACGATCAACGAGAGGCCATAATGGTCAGCAGGGTGTTTCAGGCTGTGCAGGCCCATGGCACGCAACATGCGCAAGGTGCGGTCGATCCCATGTTCGCGTAAGGCGCGTACCGCCGGCACATTCAACGAGCGCGCCAAAGCGACCGATGCAGGCACCGCACCCTCGTAACGGTCATCGTAGTTGCGCGGCGCGAAACCGTCGTAATGCGTGGGCAGGTCGGCCACGAGTTGGTCGGGCATCAGCTCGCCTGCGGCCAGCATGTCGGCATACAGGATGGGCTTGAGCAGGCTGCCGGCGCTGCGTTGTGCGCGTATGATGTCCACCGCCCCGGCATGCGCACGGCCGGCCGAAGCGAGGTTGCCCACGTACGCGAGCACCTCACCGGTGCGGGTGTCGAGCACGAGCACCGCTGCATTGTGTACCTCGTTGGCGCGGAGCACCTGGCCGTGGCGCTCGGCGATGGTGGCGACCCGCCGTTGCAGGTCCGCATCCACGGTGCTGTGGATACGTGTGCCCCGGAACCCCTCGGACTCCAACGTGGCGAGCAGGTGGGGTGCCATGCGCGGCAAGGGCAGCGGGCGATCGGGCAAGGGCTCGCTCCTGGCGAGTGCGTAGGTGAGACTGTCCATCGCGTAGGTGCCCATCAGGTGCCGCAGCAGCCTATCGCGCTTCTGTTGAAGTGCGCCGCGCCCTTTCCCCGGATGGATGCGGGCAGGCGCATTGGGGAGCACGGCGAGCATCGCGTTCTCCGCCCATCCCAGTTGCTCCGGGGCCCGACCGAACCACCGCCAGGCTGCCGCCTCGATGCCCACCACATTCCCGCCGAAGGGAGCGTTCGCCGCGTACAGCGCGAGGATCTCGTCCTTCGAGTACCGCACCTCCAGGCGCAAGGCGAGCAATATTTCCACGGCCTTGTTCCAGAGGTTCCTGGTGCGCGGGCCGCGGGCCATGCGGGCCACCTGCATGGTGATGGTGCTTCCGCCGCTCACCACATGGCCCGCTTCAGCGTTCTGCACCGCCGCACGCAGCAGCGAGGGCACATGCACACCGAAGTGGGAGCGGAAGTGGCGGTCCTCGAAGGCGATCAGGCATTGTGCGAACCGTGGTGGCACCGTGCCGCCCGGCGGCATGCGCCATTGGCCGTCCTGTGCCACGGAGGCCGCGAGTGTGCGGCCATCGCGACCAAGGAGCACGGTGCTACGCGGGCCGGGGAAGAGCGGGTCCATCGGCCACCAACGCGCCCAGGAGAAGAGGATCAGGAGGCTCCCGCCTGCAAAGGCGACCCTCCGCTGCCAGCGTTCCATCACCTCACCGTTCCGCGCTTGCCAGGTCGCCTGCGGATACCACTTCCACCCACCGGCCACTGCTGCGTGCGTTCACGGTGTGGTCGTACATCGCTTCGCAGTGGGCACCGGGCAGATAGTACCGTCCGGTATAGGCGGCGTTCAACATTACGCGGTAGGTCACCGGGTTCCCGCGCCACAGATCGAAGTAGGTCAGCACGCGATCATCCCGTATGTCCTGGTAGGTGAAGGAGGAGGTCTGTGAAGCGCTCTCGGTGCCTTCCATGCGGTTGTTGCGGATCTCCCATCCGGAAGGGAACACCTGGGTGAGCGCCAGGTGCTGGAGTTCGCCACCCACACCGAGGTGCGCAAGCCGCACCACCGCCATCAGGTCGGTGCCTTGTTCGATCCGTGCCGGGTCGATGGTACGGCCTTGCATATCGGTGTAGGTCACGTCCATCACCAAGCCATGCGCTGTCGGCCGCTCCTCACCGACCGGTGGTGTGCCTACGCGCACATGGCGCAGGTGGATGCCGGATCTCCCGGTGTTGGTGATGGCGGCCTGGGCTTTCCCATCCGGGTTGGGCAGGTCGATCCGGCTTACCGCCTTCTCGGTGAACTTGTCCGTCGCTTTGCCCGCCACGACCAACTTGTACGAGATGCCTTTCTGCAACTTGTCCTGCTGGGTGAAGTGTGCGGTGGCCAGCAGTCCGAATGCGGTGGATTGGGTGCTGTACCAACCATCACTGCTCAGGTTCTTCGCGATGCGTTGGATCACACCAGCGGCCTTGGCGGTCTCTCCGAGCAGCATCAGCGTCTCGGCGATCAACGCATCATCCCGCAGGTCGCTACCGTAGGTGCAGCCCTGTTCCGTGTAGGCCCGCATGGCGTCCGGAATGCCATCCACGAGCCGTTGGGCGGCGGTCTTCTGGCCCGTGAGGGCGTATGCCGCAGCGAGCATCCATCGGCCCATGAGGGTGAGGTCCCGCTGTTCGCGCAAGCGGTTCATCGCGCCCAGCTCCGGTTGTTTGGCGAGTGCCAACGTGTATAGGCGATAAGCCTGGGTGAGCTGTGTGGCTTCGTTGGACCAACCATCGCGTCGCACGCTTTGCCACTCGCGCGCAGTCCTGCGTTGGTAGGCGAGCCAGTTGGCCATGGTGTTCCCCACGGTCCTGTAGCCCTCGCGTTGGGCCTCCACCATGAAGTGCCCGGCATAGATCGAGGTCCAGTCGTCGTAATGGTCACCGGCACCTGGCCAGTAGTTGAAGCCACCATCGGTGCGTTGGAATTGGCCAAGGAGGCGAAGGGCCGCATCCACATGGCCGCGCATGGCCTGTTCGGTGCGAGCGGGCAGGTCCATCACCTTGGCGATGTACAACTGCGGGAAAGCCTTGGAGGTGGTCTGTTCCAGGCATCCGTGCGGGTAGTCGATCAGGTACTGGAGCCTACGTCCGAAGTCCACGGGAGGGATGGTGCTCAATTCGATGTAGGCGCTGTTGGTACCTGCGATCCCCATCGGTGTGCCGGAGCCCTGCCAGGTCTTTCCGGGTTCGAGATAGGTTTCGGTCACATCGGTCATCGGGCTGTTGGCTTGGCGCACATCCAGTTCGATCGTTTCCGCGGCCGTTTCACCGGCACCGCTCACCGTCACCTTCACCTTGGCCACGCCGATCGACTCCTTCACCCGCACACCGAAGCGTACCACCTGATCCCCCACGGCGTTGAATCGGATCGTCTTCTCGCCGGGACCATCGACGATGAGCCGGTCGTTCAGTTCGAGCTTCACCTTCACATCCTTCACCTTGGGGTCCATGGCGAACACGGTCACCGGCAGGTCGGCCCGCTCGCCAGGGGCCAGCACACGGGGCAGGGTGGCCAGCACCATCAAGGGCTTCTTCACGGGCACGGCCTTCTCGGCGTGGCCATAGGCCTTCTCCCCATCACTGGCCACGAGCATCACCCGTACCGAACCCACATAATTGTTGATGGTGAAGCGGTGTTTCGCCTTCCGGCCACGTTCCAGGTGGAAGGGACCCACGTATTTCACCACCGGTTTGAAGCGATCGGCCTTCGCGTTCTCGGCCGGTCCTGCATCATCGCTGCCCCCCAGTGCGAGCACACGGGCCAGCTGCCGGCCGAACGCACCGATCACCTGGTCGTACACATCCCAGGTGCGCACACCGAGCGCCTCTTTGGCGTGGAAGTGCTTCCAGGGGTCCGGGGTCTTGAAGCGGGTGAGGTCCAGCAGGCCCTCATCAACGATCGCGAGCGTGTAGGACATGGCACGGCCTTCCTGCTCACCCACCTCCACTTCAAAGGGCACATCGGTCTTGATCTCCTTCGTCATGGCGATCACGGGTTCCAGGTGCGTGGTGGCATCCTCCACCATGATCGGGATCACGCCGTATAGGCGGATCGGCAGGTCGTTCATGGTACGCGCATGCGGCTGCACCACCGAGACATGGGCATACACGTTGGGCGCCATCGCAGCGGTCACCTGGAAGGTATGGCGCGTCTCCTTGTCCTTCAATTCCACCCAGGTGGCATCAACGATGCGGCTGCCCGATTCCAAGCTGATCAACGCCCGGCCACTACCACTGCTGGGGATGATCAAGGTGGCCTGGTCGCCCACGTTGTATTTCGTTCGATCACTGTTGAAGTTGAGCATGGCGGCCTGGTCCGGTTCCTCCCGGCGCGACCGTCCTTCCCACCCGGGCCAGTCCAGGTGGAATTGGAGCGCACTGCTATGGCCACTGGCGGGATCGGTAACGCGCACAGCGAAACGCCCCCATTCCGGACGGTTCACGCGGAACTTGAAGCTTGTTCGGCCTTTGGCATCGGTCACCAGTTCCGATCCCTCCACCAGTTCCACGCTTGGCGAGCTGATGTAGTTGGCATCACCTTCAAGGTCACCATCCCACCACCAATTGTACTTCAGCTTGTACACCTGCGCGTTCAGCTTATGGCCGGAAAGCGACTTCCCGTGCGCGTCCACGGCCACCACGGGCAGCGTGTACGTGGTGTCGGTGACCAGGCCGCCCCACGCATTGTAGGTGGTGGGTGCCTTGATCCCCACATAGCTCGCATACGGGAGGTATTCGGTGGTGGTGCGGTCCATGCTGGCATCGCCACCGGCCTCGAACACCCGCGTTACGATGTTGGTGAGTACCACGGCCGGGGCACTTCGTCCGGCTTGTAGCGCAAGTGGGAAACGGGCCTGGCCCGTGTCGTTGAGGCTTCCGTCGAATACCACCTGTTCCTCCTCTGGCAGCTGGGTCCGCAGGTCGTCGAAGGTGAATGGCTCATAGCCCTTGAAGCTGGCCTTGCCACTGGTCATCGTCACGGTGACCCGGCTTTTGAGGCCGCGGGCCGGTGCGCCGTGCAACCAGTTCGCCCGTAGGCCCACTTCCTGAGCACCATCGACGATACGTTCGCCTACGTCAAGCTGGATCTTCAAGCGGTTGGGCTTCACCGTTTCGATGCGCAGGCTCTTGTGGAAGGAAGTGCCCCCGACGATCACGCGGGCGTTCCAGGTGCCGGTGGGGGCCTGGGCACTGGTCGCGCAGCGGAAGGCGTAGATCCCGTTCACCGCTGTGGTGCGCACATGCTTCTGCACCAAACGGCCGAGCGGATCGGTGAGTTCCAACACCACCGGATGGTCCTTGGGCAGCTTGTTCAACGCATCGTTCAGCATGAAGGCGAGGTAGAGCGAATCCCCGGGTCGCCACACGCCACGTTCGCCGTAGAGGTAGCCCTTCAGCCCGCGTTCGATCGCGGCACCTTGCACATCGAACTCGCTCACCGAGAGCGATGCACCATCGCCCAACGGTAAGTAGCCGCGTTGTGTACCCTTGCTGGCCACGAGCAACGAGGGTTTGTGGCGGGTGCTTGGCAACCGGGCCAGGCCCGCTCGGTCGGTCACCACTTTGCCGAGGCTCTTTCGTTGCAGGTCCAGCACCTCCACGTTCACGCCGCTCATCGGTTCCGTGCTGCGCAGGTCGCTCACGGCGATCAACACCGAACCATCGTTGCCGCATTTGGCGATCAGGCCCAGGTCCGAGGCGAGGATGTTGCGGGCCACGGCGTTGTTGCGGGCGTAGTACGATGGACTGCACGGGTCCTCGCGCTGCTCATGATCATACTCCTCGTAACCGTGGTCGTCGTAATACCAGTACGCATCGAAGTGGTCATAAGCGGCCTGTTCCTCCTCCCAAGTGCGCTCGGGTTCAAGTTCCTCTTCCTCGGTATCCGTGCAGGGGAGATTGGAATGTTCGCGCGAGAAGGAGAGTTCCACGCGGTAGATCGCGCCGGGCTCGGCTTTGATGTGTTGTTCCAGGTCGAGATAGAACCGGTTCCAACGCCCCAGGTCCGGAGCATCGCTCGTGAGCAAGGGGATCGTCCTATGCGTGATCAGGCGGCCCACCCGGGCGAGTTCGCGTTGGCCATCCAGAGCGTTCACCTGCAGGAATTGGGCGATGTTGGTCTCCTGGATCCTCACCACGCGAACGTCCACGGCTTTCAGGTTCACCGCTTCAAAAGGCATCACCAGACCATCGGAAGAGGGCAGGATGCTGCCCTTGCCCACCAGCCGCACGGCGGGTCTCAACTCCTCGAAGCGGAGGTCCACGGTGAGGTCACGACCGAGTGGGCGTGCATGCACATTGCGCACCGCCGCCGCCACGTAGGCCTGTTGCTCGCCTTGCAAGCGCTCGGTGGGATAGAGGAGCAGCTTATTGCCTTCCACAGAGACACGCACGTCCTCCGCACCGGCGATGCCCACTAAACCGCTCAGGTCCTGTTCGGGATCCAGTGGGTCGGAGAAGAGCAACGTGGCCCGTTGCTCTCCATCGGCATCGGTGTCGGCGGCGATCAACGCGAGCGTACCGATGGACGGTACGGTGAAGACGAGAGCCCCCTTGTCCTCGGAGGCGATCTTCCCACCATCCCATTCGATCACCACATCACTGGCCGTTTCGCCTCGTCGCACGCTATCCACGGTGAAGAGATGGTGATGCCCGTTCGGCTCGTGCTCCCAATTGAGGCGGAGGGGGCGACCTTCCTGTGCAGCCTTGAAACAGGTTTCCAGATCCTGCCCGGTGGCGTCGTCACTGGTGTGTACCGCGACCACCAATCGCTGCCAGCTCAGGTCGTTCGTCGCGATCGATCGCAGGTCGCTCACACGTGCGTCGATGCCCTGGCGCACCGTGGTGACCTGGAATTTGAACGTCTCCTTTCCCGCAGGCACCTCGATCAGGTCGCTGAGTCGGAAGGATACGGTGTAGGTCTTCTCCTGATCCAGGCGCTGCTGCGGTCTGAAGGCCAATGTGCGCTCATCCTCCCAGCGCACCGTGCCGTCCACCTCGGGCGATAGGCTGAAGAGCTGTTGGATCGCGGCGGTCGAGGTGTCCTTCAGGGTGTAGCCCTCGGCGATGCGCACCAGGATCGGCGATCGGGCGCTGATGTGGCCAGCGGTGAAGGCCGGTATGTAAGGGGTGAATGCAGCATCGGGGGAGAATGGGGCCTCTTGCGAACGGCAACCCACAAGCAGAAGGGCCATGATCGTGGCGTGGACGAACAGGGCATACGCATAGCGGAAGGATCGGAGCATCGGGATCGGGAAGTTCCGGAAAGGTAGGGGGATATGAACGGAACGTGCGGCCCGCCGGGGCTATTGCGATACGGGATGAAAGTTCTGAAGTGAAGCCGTGTCATGGAGAGGGCATGCAGTAGCGGTCCATTCCTGGTTGCAGCCTGATGCCAATCAGACACTCAAAGCCGACCAAGGTTGCGCCGCGATATATTCGGAGCACGATCCGCGTACCGGGTTGCGCAGCGGTGCCTACGGATCCCACTTGGTGATGAAGCCATGCGGAAGAAGGACGAGCGGAGCGGCTGATATTGAATGCGTGGATGGTATGATCGTGTGCACGAGTACGATCCGGGGGGTACTTGGCGCCCGCACATTCTTTGATCAACCCGAACGCGGATCGAAGAGATCGTTCCCCCGCTCCATGGGATCCCCAACAGGATCTACGGCTGCTTCATCAACTGGTCGGCCTCATCCGCAGGGATGATGTAGCCGCTCATGTCGCCCACGACGAAGGCATCGGCGAAGCCCTTCTTCACGATGGCGGCCTTGGCATCATCGGCCTCCTTGCGGCTCTTGAACTGGCCATAGTAGTAGCGCACGGCATCGGCGCTCGTCACCGGCCGTATATCGCCCATCTCGATCAATTTGCCCATGGTCTCCATGGGGATGTTCCCCACGTAGGTGCCCACCTGTACGCGGTAGCGGAGCATGCGCTTGTCAATGCTGCCACTGGGAGCGTTGCGCAGGTCCTCTGGTCCGGTCAATTTGGCGCCCGCATCCTTCATGCTGATCCGTTTGCCATCGCGGAAGGCGACGAGGAAGGCGCCTTGGAAACCGCGCAGGAGCATTTTCACCTTGTGTTCCGCGGCCGGGTTCACCTCCTTGAAGGAACCCGTGTAGTACCGTGTTAGTCCGTCGTCCCCTTTGATCACGACCAGGTCGTCGATGCCCTCGAAGATGTTCCTGGACAGCGGGTGGCGGAAGGCACCGAGTTGAACGCGTACGATGATATCGCCGCTTGGCCCCGCAACAGGCTCGGGAGAGGTGTTGGCCGTGAGTTTCCGGCGTTCCAACTCCACCTCATCCGTCACATCGATCAGTCGTCCGTTCTCTTCGGCCATCACTCGACCATCGATCTTGATGCCCTTCAGCTCCAGCTCGCGTCGCAAGGCCTCGGGGATGGAGTCGTAGCTACCCACCACATAGAAGGTGGTGTCGCCCTGTTCCACGGCGCGTATGTCGGGGATGCTGAGCAGTTGCTGGATCAGGTCCTCGGAGATGCTCTCCACCTGTTCGCCCACCTTCACCACGTACACACGCTTCACCTTGGTGGGCGGCGGTTTCATGGGGCCGAAGGACTCCACACGTGACACCACCATGTTCACATTACCCGAATCCTTGTATGCCAGCCAGGCTTTCAGGAGCAGGTCGTCGCCAATGGTCACTCCACGGGCATCAACAGGGGCACCGACCGCGGTGTTCAATTCATCGTCGGCATGATCCGGCACGCCGTCACCATCACCATCGAGCGGGCAGCCGCGCACATCCACTTTCGTTCCGGCCGGGGTGTAGGGGCAATGATCGTCGATGTCCTGCACCCCATCGCCATCCTCATCACCCAGCCAGGCCAGGGCATCGATCTCCTCACTGCCAAGGGGCGTCATCTTCGCTTTATTCGCGGCCTTCTTCATCGGCACGGTGTACCCGATGGAGAAGGAGGAGAAGAGGAAACGGTCGTTGCCGGCACGGCCCACGCGGTCGCCCTTGCTGGCTTCGGTCACCCCGTCGATCAGATCCGTACGGGTGAGGTACATGGTGGTGCCCATGCGGAAGTCGAACCCATGTCCGATATCCATACGCGCACCGATGCCCACGGGAACAGCCCAGGTACGTTCGAGGTATTTACCGAATCCGTCGAGGTCGCTCTCGCGCACATCGCTCTCGTAGGTGTAGTCCCGTTGCAGGAGCACCGCATCCCCGGCGTTCAGGGCGTGCTCGTCGATGTTGCGGATGGTACCATCGCTCCAATAATGGTAAGGACGGCCTTGTTCGTCGCGCAGGTCGGTCTTCGTCAGGAACTCCACCGATTCGAAACCGACGGTGATGAACGGTTCCACTACCCGCGCAGGGTTCAGGAGTTGGAGGAAGTTGTAGCGCAGGAAAAGTCCGCCGGTGGTGACGCGCGATTCGAAGTTGAGGTTGCGCGTCAGGCTGCGCTCATTCACCCCGAGGCGGCCGTGCAGTGCATGGATCCCCCCTTCGAGCCAGGGCGTGATGGGGGTGGAGGCGCGCAGTTCGTATCCCACACGGGTCACCAGCGGACTATAGCGGCCGTGCTGTTCCCCCACATCACCGTAGAAGGCGAACATGCCAGGACCCACGCCGAAGCTGGGCTTCAGTGCGATCGGGTCGGCGGCGGGAATTGGTGCGGGCAGTGGCACCGGCGCCACCGTGCTGTCGGTCTGGGCCCGGGCGGGCACCGTGGCGCCGAGCGCCATGAGCGTGAAAAGGACGAACGAGCGAACAGTACGAAGAATGGATCGGGTCCGTGCGCTCATGCGGTGGTGGTCAATGCCCGATCATTGCACCCATTTCTGGTTGCTCAGTACGAGCGCCTCTTGTACGGTGATCCGATCGCCGTTGTTATAGGCGGTGACGAATGGGCCGGGGAAGTCATGACCGGCACGCTTGAAGGATTCGCGCTGATCGCGTGCCTCGGTATAAGAGCCGAAACGACCGGTGACATACTTGATCCACCCTTGGTGGCGCTCCAGGTTGAATGCACCATGGTAGCGATGACGTGCGGCGAAATAGCCCTTGCCCACTTCGCGGTGCCCGGCGGTGATCTGCACTTTGTACACCACACCAAGCTCCGGGGCGGGGATGGAGGTCGCCCGCTTCGGTTCCGTGGTGGTCCTGGGCTGCTGGGCGGTGGCCTCGGCCTTCCTTGCACGTTCCGCTTCGGCGGCCTGGTCGGCAGCCTCTTTCCGTTCGCGGTCAGCGGCTTCCTTGGCAGCGGTTTCGGCACGAGCGGCTTCCTGTTGCGCGGCACCCACTGCATTCACCTGGGCCTGCTCCAATTGCTTGTCGGCCTCCCCGGTCTCTTTCGCGAGCACCTCCATGGCTTTGGGGCCGATGAGGAACTTCGAGGTGCCGATCACGGCCTTCTGGGTCTCATCGTTCAGCAAGTAGCCGAATTCGCCATCGATGGTGTACTCGCCTTCGGGGCGCTCATTGGCGCGCAGCTTGTACACCACTTTCAATTCGGGACCTGCGGGCAGGTTGAGCCACACGAATTTGGCGATGCGGTCCTGTGTGGTGAAGATGGCCTCGCTGCTGGTCTTCTCCAAGGCGGTGAAGCCTTGCGGGATGGTCTCCTGCAATTTCCCGAATCCACGGATGTCGCCTTTCTTCACGACCACTTCCACGAGCATCTCGGTCTCGGTGACCGGGGTGATGGTGCGGCTGGCTGTTACGCCACCACCACCCTGGGTGGGAGCCACGCCGCTCGCGTTATCCACCACGGCCATCATGGTGGCACCCGCTGGGGCCGAACCAACGGCAGAGGCCAGGTCGGTGTTGGTCGGCTCCGTGGTCGTGGTGGTCTCGGTCACCAGGACCGCACCGCTGGGACCCATGTCCACCGTGCTGGTCGGCAGGTCGTAGGTCTTGCGTTCGTTGTCCTCGATGTAGGAGAACCGACCCTGTATGGCCTGGTTGCCGCTCACCGAGGCTTCGGCGCTCAGGGTATAGGTGATCTTGAAGGTGGGTGTGCTGGGCAGGGCCATCCAGATGAACTTGGCCTTTTGGTCGGCGAAGGTGAAGGAGGCGCCCTTGGTCTCGATGGCCGTGGCTGTCATACCGGCGGGCAGGTCCAGTTGCAATTTGGCAAAACCGCTGAGGGTGCCTTTCTCCACGGTCACGGTCACCCGCACCTCGGTGCCGGGGGCCATGGTGGTGGGGATGTTCTGGGTGATGCTCAGGTCGGCCAGCAGGAAGGGCTCCAAGAGCAGCAGGCCGAGGAAATTGATCAGGAGTACCAGTTGATTCATGGGTCGGCGATCGCTATGGGTAAGGCTTACCCCCTCGGAGCCAAATGTACCTGTGGCCTTCGGGGGCGGATCATCCGCGAACTTAGCGATACCAACAGGAACTTGTTGACCGGAAGCGTTATTGTTGACTGCCCGGCGACCCTCAAGGGGTGTTCGGGCGTCTATTTCGCAGGGTCCTGGCCAGTCACATCCTAACGGTCAATGGCTGCCGGGATGATGGGGAGGACCACCCGAACAGTGGAGGGTGGTCCCGGTGGGGGCGCGAGGGCGGACGGCGCCAAGCCGGTCAGAAGTTCGGCTTCAGCATGTATTTGCTGTAGAAGGTATTGATCACCCCGACCGCCTCGGCCGGGGTATCCACCACGTTGATCAGCTCCATGTCCGTCATGTTGATGTAGGCGTAGCGTTCGCCCATGGTGTGCTTGATCCAGTCGAGCAAGCCCTGCCAGTATTTCTTGCCGACAAGGATGATGGGGAAACGGCCGATCTTCTGGGTCTGGATCAGGGTGAGGGCCTCGAAGAGTTCATCGAGCGTACCGAAACCACCGGGCAGCACGATGAACCCCTGGCTGTATTTGGTGAACATCACCTTGCGCACGAAGAAGTAGTCGAAGTCGATGCTCTTCTCCTTGTCGATGTACGGGTTGGGCTGCTGCTCGAAGGGCAGTTCGATATTGAGGCCCACACTGGTGCCGCCGCCGCGCTGGGCGCCTTTGTTGCCCGCTTCCATGATCCCCGGCCCGCCTCCGGTGATCACCCCATAGCCGTTGCCGGTGAGTTGAAAGGCGATCTCTTCGGCCAGGGCGTACTCGGGAGCGTCCGGTCTGGTGCGCGCACTGCCGAAGATGCTCACGCAGGGGCGGATCCGCTGCATGGCCTCGAAGCCCTCGACGAATTCGCTCATGATCTTGAAGATGGCCCAACTGTCATTGGCCTTCACCTCGCTCCAGCCCTTGCGTTTGAAAGCGCGTTTGATGCGACGTTCGCTCTCCTGTTCCGGATCGATCTTCTTTGCCATGGGGTATGGATGGGTGGTAGAGGCTGCAGTGGCCCTGGTCAGTTGAGTTCGGCTTTGAGGAAGGGGTAGGTATGGCCCCGGCCCATGAGCACCACTTCCTCGGGGGTGCCCCGCGCCACGATCCGTCCGCCTCCGGCACCGCCTTCGGGTCCCATGTCGATCACATGGTCGGCCACCTTGATGATGTCCATGTGGTGTTCGATCACGAGCACGGTGTTGCCGTGGTCCACCAGGCGGTCCAATACATGGATCAGTTGGCGCACATCCTCGAAGTGCAGGCCCGTGGTGGGTTCGTCCAGGATGTAGAAGGTGCGGCCGGTATCGCGTTTGCTCAGTTCGGTGGCCAGTTTGATGCGTTGGGCCTCGCCGCCGCTCAAGGTGGTACTGCTTTGGCCCAGGGTCACGTAGCCGAGTCCCACATCCATCAGCGTACGCAGTTTCGAGGCGATGTACGGGATGTCCCCGAACACCTGGAGCGCCTCCTCCACCGGCATGGCGAGCACATCGGCGATGCTCTTGCCCTTGTAGCGCACCTCCAGGGTCTCCCGGTCGAATCTTCGCCCGCGGCAGGTCTCGCACGGTACGCTCACATCGGGGAGGAAATTCATCTCGATCACCCGTACCCCGGCACCTTTGCAGGCTTCGCAGCGTCCACCGGGTGTGTTGAAGCTGAAGCGGCCCGGCTTGTACCCGCGGATCTTGGCACTGGGCAACTGGGTGTACAGTTCACGGATGTGGTCGAAGAGCCCGGTATAGGTGGCCGGGTTGCTGCGTGGTGTACGGCCGATGGGGCTTTGGTCCACCTCGATCACCTTGTCGATATGCTGGAGGCCCTCCACCTTGGCGTGGGGCAGGGGGTGTACATCGCTGCGGTGGAAGTGCTTGCTCAGGATAGGGTACAACGTATCGCCGATGAGGGTGCTCTTGCCGCTGCCGCTCACGCCGGTCACACAGATGAACTTGCCCAGGGGGAAGTCCACGTCCACGCTCTTGAGGTTGTGCCCGGAGGCACCGCGCAGCACCAAACGCTCGCCGTTGCCGGGTCGCCGTTCTTTCGGTACGGGGATCCGCAATTCATTGCGCAGGTAGCGGGCGGTGCTGCTTTCTCCGGTTGCAAGTTCGTCCGGCGGTCCCTGTGCCACGATGCGTCCGCCGTGTACGCCCGCTCCGGGGCCGATGTCGATCACGTGATCGGCACTGCGCATCATCTCCTTGTCGTGCTCCACCACCAGCACGCTGTTGCCGCCATCGCGCAGGCTGCGCAGGCTGCCGATCAGGCGCTGGTCGTCGCGTTGGTGCAGGCCGATGCTCGGTTCGTCCAGGATGTAGAGCACACCGGTGAGCTGGCTGCCGATCTGTGTGGCCAGGCGGATGCGTTGGGCCTCACCACCGCTCAGGGTGCGCGCGCTGCGGTCCAGGGTCAGGTATTCAAGGCCCACATCGAGCAGGAAGCCACTGCGAGCGGCGATCTCCTTCACGGCCTCGCGCGCGATCAAGCCCTTCTTCTCCTCCAAGCGCTCGTCCAGGCCGGTCATGAAGGCGTGCAGGTCCGCGATGCTCATCGATGACAGCTCGTGGATGTTCTTTCCATCGATGCGGAAGAACAGTGCGGTCTTCTTCAACCGGCTGCCATCACATTCCGGACAGGCGACCATGTGGGTGAAGCTGGTGGCCCACTTCTGCACGGTCCTGGTCCCGGCCTCGGCCTGTTCAAGGATGTAGGGGATGATGCCCTCGAAGCGTACGTTGCGATCGCTCAGTCCCACATTGCTTGTCACCTTCAATGGCTCATCCATCCCATTGAGCAAGGCCATCAGCACGGGTTCATCGATCTCCTCCAGCGGCGTGTTCAGGTCATGGCCATGCGCTTGCAGCACGGCTTCGATCTGCTTGAAGACCCATGAACCCTTGTATGCGCCCAGGGGGACGATGGCCCCGCGTTTCACGCTCTTGCTGCGGTCGGGGATGATCCGGTCCAGGGCCACCTCGGTCACCTGCCCCAGACCACTGCAGCGTGGACATGCGCCATAGGGGGAGTTGAAGCTGAACAGGTTGGGTTCCGGTTCCTCGTAGGCGATGCCGCTGGTGGGGCACATGAGGTTGCGGCTCAGGTAGCGGCCGGTGTCATCGCGCAGGTCCACCACCATCAGGTTGCCCTTGCCGTACTTCATGGCCGTGGCACAGGTCTCGGTGATGCGTTTCCGGTCCTGTCCCTTCACCTTCAACCGGTCGATCACCAGTTCGATATCGTGTACCTTGTAACGATCGAGCCGAGGTCGGCTGGTAAGGTCCACCACCTTGCCATCCACTCGTGCGCGTAGGAAGCCCTGCCGCAGGAATTGCTCGAAGAGTTCGCGGTAGTGTCCCTTGCGGCCACGTACGATCGGGGCGAGGATCAGGACCTCCCTGCCTTCATATGCCGAGGTGATCAGGTCCACGATCCGCCCCTCGGTGTAGCGCACCATGGGTTCGCCGGTCACATGGCTGAACGCGTCGGCCACGCGGGCATAGAGCAGGCGCAACAGGTCGTAGATCTCGGTGATGGTGCCCACGGTGCTTCGCGGGTTGCGGCTGATGGTCTTCTGCTCAATGGCGATCACGGGGCTCAATCCGGTGATCAGGTCCACATCGGGCCGTTCGATCCCACCCAGGAACTGGCGGGCGTAGGCATTGAAGGTCTCGATGTAGCGGCGCTGCCCTTCGGCGTGGATGGTGTCGAACGCGAGCGAGCTCTTGCCACTGCCGCTCAGGCCGGTGATCACCACGAGCTTATCGCGCGGGATCCGCACATCGATGTTCTTGAGGTTGTGGACCCGAGCGCCGAGCACCTCGATGTGTTCCTCCTCCATCAACGGAATGCGTGTCGGGGCTGCTTCGGGCGCCTTGCTCTTCTTTTTCCTCGGTTCCGTCTTCACGTGCGCTGGTCGTGCTCGCTCAATCCTCCGCGGGTGGGGCGTTGAAGCCATCCGCAGGGAGCAGGATGGTGTAGGTCCGGCGCTCGCGGTTGGTCAGGTGGTTGTCCCGCAACCACGGGTTGAGCAGTTTCAGGGTCTTGTAGTCGGTACCGTTGGCGATGGCCCAATCGGCCAGGTCCGGTACGGCGGAATCGATGGTGGAGGTGCGTGTGCGGTAGGGGGCGTACAGGTCCTTGGGGCGGATGTGGAAGCCGTAGCGCTGCGGGTCGCGTAGGATCTCCTTCATGGCCAGGACGCGGTAGACGTACCGGGCGGTCTCCTCGTTCAGGAGCAGGTCGAAGTAGTTGTCGCGCTTCTGACGGCCCAGTTGTTTATCCACCCCGCCTTGCCCCAGGTTGTAGGAGGCTGCGGCAAGCGCCCAATTCCCGTAACGGGTGTAGGCATTTCGCAGGTATTTGCAGGCGGCCACGGTGCTCTTCTCCACGTGGTAGCGTTCGTCCACCTCCGCGTTCACTTCAAGGCCATGGCTCATGGCGGTCTCTTTCATGAACTGCCAATAGCCGGTGGCACCGGCCGGCGAGACCACATTGGTCAATCCGCTTTCGATCAGGGCGATGTACTTCAGGTCGTCGGGGATCCCCTCCCGCTTCAGCACGCTCTCGATCAGCGGGAACCAACGGGCGGCTCGTTTGTGGGCCAGCAGGGTATTGCTCTGCCAATAGGTGTTCACCAGCAGTTCGCGGTCCAGGCGTTCGCGCACGTCCAGACGGTCCAGAGGTACCTGCTCGCCGCAGAAGGAAAGCTCGTTCGGCAGGGTGAGGGCAAAGACCTTGTAGCCGTCGTTGAACTCGCGTTGGTGGTCCAGGTCGTTGTTCACCACGAAAGTGCTGTAGGTGAACAGGTGCAAGGCCAGCGAGCCGCCAAGCAGCAGCACGGACCACAGCGCGGTGCGCAGGGTGGTGCGGAGGAAGCTTGGCATGGTGTTCATGACTTGGCGGGTGGTCGGGTCCTTCGGGTAAGGATGAACAGGGTCAGGAAGAGGGCCAGGGCATAACCACCGAACAGGGCGGTATACAGCCCGGACCATACCGGGATGTACCGGCACATCACGAAGGTAAGGAACACGTGCAGGAGGGAGAGGCCGATGAAGATCAAGGCCACCTGCCCATCGCTGTATCCGGCGTAGCTCAAGTGGTGGGTGGTATGGTCGCGGCCGCCCACGAACGGGGACCGCCCTTTGAGCAGGCGGTTGATGGTGACCACGCTGGTATCCACGATCGGGAGCAGGAAGACGACCACAGCGGAGATCACCTGCCGGTCCTGCTCCCAGCGGCCCTCGATGCTCGGTGCGTTCCAGAAGAACCGGATGCCCACGAAGGCCAGGAGCACGCCCAGGAACTGGCTGCCGGTGTCGCCCATGAACATACGCGAAGGGTTCCAGTTGAAGAAGAGGAAGCCGGTGAGCGAGGCCATGGTGCCCACGATGAGCACCATGTACACCGCATCGAGCGGGCCGATCACGAGAATGGACATGGCCCCGGCCAGCAGGATGGCAATGGAGACCGAGGTGGTGATACCGTCCATGTTGTCCAGCATATTGATCGAGTTCATCATGCCCACCACCCAGAGCAGGGTGAGCAGCATGTTCAACCAATCCGATGCGAACAGATCGATGGAGGAGCCGGTGGCGATGAGGATGCCCCCGCAGGCCAGCTGGATCAGGAACTTGAGGAAAGGCCGGGTGTTGTACGCGTCATCGGCCAGGCCCATGAGGAACCCCAATGAGGTGGCCGCCATGAGACCGAGCAGGTCGGGCCGCAGGGTCTCGGTGTTCTCGCCGGGGAAGAGCAGGCCATGGAGCGAGAAGCAGGCCAGGAATAGGATGTAGAAACAGATGCCACCGAGGGAGGGTTTCGCGGTACTGCTCCACCGGATCAGGGCCTGGTCCTCATCGCGCATGCCGAGGGTGCGGGCGAAGCGCATGAAGACCGAGTTGATCAGCAAGCTGAAGACCAGTACGGCGAAGAATAGGCCGGAATAGATGAGGAATTGCTGGGTGGGACTGTACATGGTTCAGAGCACCGCTTCGCGATGGGCCTGGTAGGTGAGGCCCTTGGCATCCTTGTCACTGATCAACGGGTCGCGCAGGCCCCAGTCGATCGCCAGGTCCGGATCGTTCCACCGGATCGTGCGCTCCGCTTCGGGGTGGTAGTAGGCCGTACACTTGTAGGTGAACAAGGTCTCGTCCTCCAGCGCGACGAAACCATGTGCGAAGCCGGGTGGGATCCAGAGCATCTCGCGGTGTTGCTCGTCCAATCGCACCTTGAAGTGGTGCCCGGCGGTGGGGCTGTGGGGCCGAATGTCCACGCACACATCGAGTACCGCACCCCGGGCCACGGATACCAGCTTGCCCTGTGCGAATGGGGCCACCTGGAAGTGTAGTCCGCGCAGCACGTTCCTGGCCGATACGCTTTCATTGTCCTGTACGAAGTGCAGGTCAAGACCGGTGATCTCCTGGAAGCGTCGTTCATTGAAGGTCTCATGGAAGCGGCCCCGGGCATCCGCGAAGATCCGTGGACGCAGCAGGACCAAGCCATCCAATGCAGTGCTGCGGATCTCCATCAGTTCCGTCCGAAAAGCCAGCTCAACAGGCCGGTCCTTGTGGGTGTGCGTTCTTCGTAATACCCGCCGCCGTAGCCCTGGCCGTAGCCGTAGCCGTATCCGTAGCCATACCCGTAATTGTATCCGTACTTGTTCCGGTCGATGTCCACCCCGTTCAGGATCGTGCTCAGGCGCTTGATGTTGTTCTCGTTGATCAGGCGGTCCACGTTCTGCACGAATTGCTTCTTGCTGTAATCGGCCCTGAAGATATAGATCGGGTAGTCGGCGCTCTGGATGATGGGGATGCCATCGGTCACCAGCCCCACGGGTGGGTTATCGATCAGGATGATGTCGTACATCGTCCTCAACTGTTCAAGCAGTTCCGTCATGCGCGGACTGATGATCAGTTCCGATGGGTTCGGGGGGATGGGACCGGCCGTTACGAAATCAAGGCCGGGCAGTGTACTGTGCTGGATGCAGTTCGCTAGATCGTCCTTCTTGATGAGCAAGGTGCTCATGCCCCGGATGTTCTCCACGCCGAAACCCAGGTGGATCTTGGGCTTGCGCATATCCAGGTCAAGGATCACCACGCGTTTCCCGCTGAAGGAGATGATCCCCGCCAGGTTGATCGCCACGAAGGTCTTCCCCTCGCCGGAGATGGTACTGGTGATGGCGATGGTCTTCGGGCCGTCCGTGTTGTCCACGAACTGGAGGTTGGTCCGGATCGTCCGGAACGATTCGGCAATGAGCGACTTCGGGTTCTTGTCGATGAGCAGTTGCGAGATGGGGATCTCCTTCTTGTACTTGGGCACCATGCCCAGGATGGAGATGCTCGCATTGGAGAGTTTGGCGATGTCGTGCAGCGAGGTGATGTTGTCGTGAAGGACATAACGGATCAGCACGATCAGGAAACTGAGGATCAGGCCGGTCGCCAGGTAGTAGGTGAGGATCAGGTTCCGCTTGGGGAACACCGGGGCGTAAGGCACAGCGGCCTGCTCCAGGATGCGGTTCTCGGGTACGAAGCCGGCCTTGCTGATGTTGTATTCGATGTCCTTCTCAAGCAGCAGGGTATAATACTTCTCGTTGATCGCGAAGATTCGTTCGATGCGAGCGAACTCCAGCTCCTTCTCCGGAAGCGTACTGTAGCGTCCCTCGAACTCCGCCTGTACCCGGTCCAGGGCATTGCGGCGTTGTTCCGCACGTTGCAGCAGCTCGTGCAAGCTCTCCAGTACCACCTTCTTCTGGATCTCGATCCTCCGCTCCAGGGAAACGACCTCCATGTTCTTGTCGGTCGCCTCCATGTACATGCGCTCCCGGTCGCTCAATAACTTCAGGAGTTCATTGATCGTTTTGGAAAGTACCACCTCGTACTCGGTGCCCGTGAGCATGGGCAGCAGGTCGTACGAATTGATCTCGGGCATCGGTCTGTCGGTGGCCTTTACCATGGCCTTCAACAGTTCGATCTCGAGGGTGAGCTTCGTGCGGTCGTCCTGGTAGCGTTCGGAACGTTCCAGGAAGATGGGGGTGAGCTGGCTGAGGTCTGCCACCCGGTTATCCATCCTGAAATTCTGCAAGCTGGACTCCGATTCGCGCAGGGAGGCAGCCACGGTATCCTTCTGGGCCCGGATGAACTGGATGATGCTCTTGGCACTTTCGCTCTGGCGTTCGAGGTCCCAGCTGATGAATTCCCTGGCGGCTGCGGCCACCATGTCGTGCGCCAGCTGTGGGTTCTCGTCGCGGAAAGTGATGGCAACGGTCATGGCGTTGTAGTCCGCCACATCCACCTTGAGCTTCGGGGTGTACCGCGCGATCAGGCTCTGCCGCGAGTTGATCCGGAAATACAGGTTCTGCTTGACCTCCGGGTCGTTCAGCACGGGGTGGTCCTCTAACGCTATGCGGCAGGTGAAGTGTTTCGTGCGAAGCGTCTCGAAGGGCTTGTACGTCCCATCGAACTGCACACCGTTCACGGTGTACCACAGGCGGAATGATTCACGCCCGTTGAATACGAGGTTCACCGGTACATCGACGATGCTCGAATCCTGGACGACCAAGTCCTTCACTTTGAAGAAGGACCATACGTAGTACTCCTCGGTGAGGATCTGCCCGCGGTTGAAATAGCTGATCTCCAACGGGAGTTGGTCGATCACCCGGTCCAGGAAGACCGTGGAGCGCATGAGCTCCACGTTCGCCAGCAGGTTCTGCGGCTCATCGCCGAAGTCGTGCATGCTCAGGATCTGCTTCGCCGTATTGTTCGAGCGGAGCTGGAGCATCGACCGCGATTCATACATGGGCGCCGTATAGCGCAGGTAGATGAAGGCCGAGGCGAGCGCGGTGAGCATGCACAGCGCGATCCAGACCAGGCTGCGGTTGAGGATGAAGACGAACAGGCCGATCTCGAACTCCTGGCTGAAGTTCGTGATGCGCTCCTTGTAGCTCTCGAAACTGACGTTCCGCGTACTGTTCACATCCTCGGTGAGCATGCGCGGAGCCTATAGGTTGCGTGAGATCGTGATGATGAGCAGGATGCTCGATAGCAGGGTGACCAGGGGCGTAAGGTCCGAGAGGATCTCGCGGGCCAGTTCGGGGTTTGGTTGCACATACACCACATCGTCGCCCTGCATCACCATGTCGGCGTATTTCAACCCGCTGATGTCGCTGAGGTCGAACTGGTACACCAGGCGTTCCCGATCGGGCCCGTACCGGAACACCTTCACCTTGTGCGCATTGCCGCGGGAGTTCAGGCCACCGGCCGCGCCCAGCACCTCCAGCAGGGTGGTGTTGTTGTTCTCCAGCACGATGCTGCGGGCATCGCCACCACCACCGGGGAATACCACCACCCGCCGGTTCACCACCTGTACCTGCACGAAGGGCTTGTTATAGAAGGCCACGTATTTCTGCTCCAGGAAGTCCTCCGCCTCGCGCAGGGTGAGGCCCGAGAGTTTCACTCGACCAAGAATGGGCAACTTCACCATGCCATCGCTCTCGATGTAGTAGTTGAACATGGTCCGTTGCAGGAAGGAGGCCTCCCGGCTGCTGCCCTCCGAGACCAGGTCGATCATCTTGAACCCATCGTTGGCGAACAACCGGAACGAGATCATGTCGTTGGGCTGCAGGTGCAGGTTGGCCGCTGCCGAGTCCATGTACGCATCGAACTCGTAGTCCATGGAGGTGCGGAACATGATGTCCCGGTTGATGGTGCAACTGCTTAGCAGTACGCTGGAAACCAGGACGATACCGGCCCAGCGTGGGAATGTGCGCGTCATATCCCGGCAAAAGTAACGATCGCAGCGGGCCATGGCTCAGTTCAGCAGGCTGCGGTAGAGTTCATCCATGTCGCGCACCAGTCGGCTGTAGTGGAAGCGCTCATGCACATGGGCCCAGCCCCCCTGTCCCATCCGGTGCCTGAGCGGGTCGTCCTCCACCAAGCGCGAGAGGTGCTGCTCCAGTCCCTCGGCGTCGGTGCTTTCGCTAAGGAAGGCCGTGCGTCCGGGGAGCACCACGTTCTCGATCCCCCCGACCCGCGTGCTGATGATGGGCTTGTTCGCGGCTTGTGCCTCGATCAAGCTCACGGGGGTGCCCTCGTTCAGGCTCGTGAGCATCACGATGTCCACACCAGCGTTCACGATGTCCACTTCCTTGATCCAACTGGTGAAGGTGATCAGTGCGCGATGGACCGTGGGTGTACCATTGAAGCCGTGGCCGAAGCCATGCCCGTTGAAATAAGGGCCGTTCACCCGGCTCATCCCCAGCTCATCCACCCGCTGTTGCAGCCGCTCCCGCTCCTCCCCGTCGCCCACGATGAAGGCACGCAATTTGCGGCCACTGCGGCGGCTTACGCTGGCGAGCACATCGAGGAAGAGGTCGTGGTTCTTGATGGGCACCAGCCGTCCGACGATACCGATCGCGATCTCGTCCTCGGCCACCCCGTACACCTTGCGGAAGAGTGCCCGTTTGGCCTCCTGGTCCGCCTGGAAGCGGCTGAGGTCGAAGCCCAAGGGGATCACGCTCACTTTATCGGCGCTGGTGATGCGGTGCTCCGCCACCAGTTCATGCTTCTGCTTCTCGCTGATGGCCACGATACGCGAGGACCGTTTGGCCAGGAACCGTTCGATGTTCTTGTACATCGCCGTGCGCACCGGACCGAAATAGCTGTGGAACACATGCCCATGGAAGGTGTGTACGATGGCCTTCACACCCAGTTCGGAAGCGGCCAGTCGACCCACGGCCCCGGCCTTGGCGGCATGGGTGTGTACGATGTCCGGTCGAAAGTCCTTGATCAGTTTCTTGATGCGGGTATAAGCACCACGGTCGCGCCAGGGTGCCACTTCGCGCTGAAGCTCAGGTAGGATATGCGGTTCCACTCCGAGGTCGCGCAGGATGTGGTGACTTCCCTCCTCAGTGGCTTCCTGGCTGCCACCCACCAGCATGGTCTCGTACTCGGTGGGGAGGTAGCGGGTCAGGTAGGCCGCATTGTGGGTGGGGCCGCCCAGATTGAACCGGTTGATGATCCTAAGGACGCGGGGCATTTCAGGCTGGCGAATATATCGCCATGGACGGTGTGGAGCGCCTTACCGTGCGTGGGTTTTCCACCACGATAGGTAGACGAGCAACGCGTGAACGGTTGCCTGCGATGTGCCGGGATCGGCCGAGCGGAGCTTGCGTACCTGGGCTTTGACGGCTGCTGGATCCAGGCCCGCGCTCTCGACCAGGTCTGGCGCGCAGGTGGCATCGATGAGCGAGGCCATGGGCCCGCGCAACAGATCCAGCAAAGGCACCTCGAAGCCCTTCTTGCTGCGTGTCATCACCACCGATGGCAGCAGGTGGCCGAATGTCTTGCGCAGGATGTGCTTGCCGCTCCCCTTCACCAGTTTCTGTTCGGCCGGCAGGCTGAATGCGTAGGCCACCACCCGTTTGTCCAGGAAGGGGGTACGCACCTCCAGGGCATGGGCCATACTGGTGAGGTCCACCTTGTGGAGCATGTCATTGGGCAGGGTGCTCAACACATCGGCCAGGAGGGCGCCATTCATGCCGGACATGCGTCGGAAGGCATCGGAGAAGACGGCCTCGCGCCGGTCCATTTCAGCCCGGTCCGGTGGAGCGGTGACCAAGGCATCGGCCTCTTCGTGGGTGGTGAAGGCCGCGAGTTCCTGGAAACGGCGGTGCTCCGGGATGGTGGCCAAACGGGCGAAACGGTCGTACTGGCGGAACCGGTTCGGCCACTTGCCGTTGCGCGAGCGTGGCAGGGCGCGCCAGAGCGGGGCCAGCAGGCATACCGCCCGCTCCTGTAAGCCGGGGTTGCGCCAGCGCAGCTCAGCCTGGTGCTTGGTGTATCCGCCGAAGACCTCATCGGCCCCATCGCCGCTCACTGCCACCGTTACGTACTTGCGGGTGCGTTCGCAGAGCATATAGGAGGGTAGGGCGCTGCTGTCCGCGAAGGGCTCATCGGTGGCTGCCAGCAGGCGGGTATAGTCCGCCGCCAGTTCCTCACGCGTCAGCTTGAAGGTGTGGTGCTCGCTCTTGATGTGGCGGGCCACTTCCTCGGCATAGCGGCTCTCGTCGAAGAAGGGATCATCGGCATAACCGATGCTGAAGGTGTGCAGGTGCTTGTGGTGGCGGGCGGCCAGTGCGCTCACGATGCTGCTGTCCACGCCGCCGCTCAGGAAGGCCCCCACCGGCACATCGGCGTTCAGACGCAGTCGCACCGCATCGTCCAGCAGGTCGAACAGGGTTCGCTCCGGGTCGCTCCGCCGGGGTTCCTGCTGGCTGGCGGCCACCACATCGTACCAGCGTTCCACGCGCACACCGCGGTGGTCCACATGCATGCAATGGCCGGGCAGGAGTTTCATCGAGCCCTTGAAGACCGTGTGTGGTGCGGGGATGTAGTGGTAGGCGAAATACTGCCGGGCACTCACCGGATCCTGCCCACGGCCCGCACCAAGTGCAAGCAGGCTGCGCAATTCACTGGCGAATAGGAAGCGCCCATCCACCTGGCTCCAGAGCAAGGGTTTCACGCCATACCGGTCGCGGGCCACGAAAAGCGAGTCAGTCACCGCGTCGTGGATCGCGAAGGCGAAGAAGCCATTGAGGTCATGCAGGAAGGCCGGTCCTTTCAGGGTATACAGGCGCAGGATGATCTCCGTGTCGCTGTGGCTGCGGAACGTATGGCCCTGCGCTTCGAGGTCCGCGCGGATCGATGGGAAGTTGAAGACCTCCCCATTGAAGGTGATGGTGTACCGGCCACCGGCATCGGTGAAGGGTTGGTGGCCGGCATTGGAGGTGTCGATGATGCTGAGGCGCCGCTGGCCCAATACGGCGCTGCCGTCCACGTGGATCCCTTCATCATCCGGACCGCGGTGCGCGATGCACCGCAGTGCCGCATGGATCCGGTCGCCAGTCGCGGGCTGGGAGGGGTCGAGTTGGAATGAACCGGCGATACCGCACATGGTCTACGAGTGGGTCAGGCCATTCACCCGGCCGATGACCGGGAGGCGCTTACAAATGGATCACCTCGCCATACGCTGCCGCTGCAGCTTCCATGATGGCCTCGCTCATGGTCGGGTGCGGGTGTACGGTCTTGATGATCTCGTGCCCGGTGGTCTCCAGTTTGCGGATGCTCACACACTCGGCGATCATCTCGGTGACATTGTAGCCGATCATGTGCGCGCCGAGCAGTTCGCCGTATTTGGCATCGAAGATCAGTTTCACGAAACCGTCCTTGGCACCGGCCGCGCTGGCCTTGCCGCTGGCACTGAATGGGAACTTGCCCACCTTGATCGCCAATCCTTTCTCCTTGGCGGCTTTCTCGGTGAGGCCCACGCTGGCCACTTCGGGGCTGCAATAGGTGCATCCGGGGATGTTGCCGTAGTCGATCGGATGTGGGTTCTGCCCGGCGATGGCCTCTACGCACGTGATGCCCTCGGCACTGGCCAGGTGCGCCAAGGCGGGTCCGGGAACGATGTCGCCGATGGCATAATAGCCGGGGATATTGGTGGCGTAGTATTCGTTCACCTTCACCTTGCCTTTGTCGGTCACGATGCCCACCTCCTCCAGGCCGATGCCCTCCAGGTTGGTCGCGATCCCCACGGCGCTCAGCACCATGTCGGCCTCGATCCTCTTCTCGCCGGCAGCGTTCTTCACGGTGACCACACAGCCTTTGCCCTTGGTGTCCACGTGGGTCACCTCGCTGCTCACCATCACATCGATGCCCTGCTTCTTGAAGGCCTTCTCCAAGGTCTTGCTCACCTCCTCATCCTCCACGGGCACCACGTTGGGCAGGAACTCCACCAGGGTCACCTTTGTGCCGATCGCGTTGTAGAAATAGGCGAACTCGCTGCCGATGGCACCGCTGCCCACCACCACCATGCTCTTGGGCTGTTCGGCGAGCACCATGGCCTCCCGGTAGCCGATGATCTTCTTGCCATCCTGCGGCAGGTTGGGCAGCACCCGGCTGCGCGCACCGGTGGCCACGATGATGTGTTTGCCTTCCACCACCTGCTTCTTCCCATCGGCGGCGGTCACTTCCACCTTACGGCCGGGCTGTAGTTTGCCCGTGCCCATGATCACGTCGATCTTGTTCTTCTTCATCAGGAAGGTGACCCCCTTGCTCATGCCATCGGCCACTGCACGGCTGCGGGCCACGATGGCCTTCATGTCGGCGTTCCCGCCGGCCACGCTGATGCCGTAGTCCTTGGCATGGTTGAGGTACTCGAACACCTGGGCGCTCTTCAACAGGGCCTTGGTGGGGATGCAGCCCCAGTTGAGGCAGATGCCACCAAGGGCTTCCTTTTCGATGATGGCCGTCTTAAGGCCGAGTTGGCTGGCGCGGATGGCGGCCACGTAGCCACCAGGGCCACTGCCGAGAACGATGACGTCGTAGCTCATCGGGAGGTGTTGATGTTCGGGTTGGGCCGCAAAACTACCCATCCGGAGGGAACAGCGACCATGCGTCGGCCACGGGGCCTGGACGAACCTTTCGCGCCGATACCCAAGGACCACCCGCATGGCTCCCATGGCCCATTGGGAGAAGACCTGGCCGGAACATCCGATCGAGCGGAGCGAAAGGAGATGGCGCACCGCCACACCCACGCCTACCTTCGCCCCGCATGGACGGGACACGATTCCTACCGGACGAGAGTGGCAGCACGGAACGACCGGACCTGATCCAGGTGTTGGGTTCCATCACCTTCGTGAACACGGGTCTCTTCATGGCCCTGTACAGCCTGATGTTCCTGTCGATGCTGGTGTTGCGGCAGATGCCGGTGGATGAGTTCGTGGCGAGTATTTCCGATTCCGCTGCGCTGTACCTGCCGAAGGAGAACCTTGGCGAGATGGAGAGCATCGCGCGCCTCCTCCATGCCCACGGTGTGTTGTTGATGGCCATTTACCTGGCGCGCACCGTGCTGCGCTTCATCGGGGCCTTGGGCATGTGGCGCGGCCGACGCAGTGGTTTCCACCTGTACGCGGCCGCCCAGTTCGTGGGGCTTTTCGCACCGCACATCGTTCTGCCCTGGTCCATGCTGGGGGTCTTCGGTCCCTTGCTCACGGTGGCCGTCACGGCCATGTATGGCAGCCAGCTCAAGCGTATGCAGTAGTTAGGCCACATCCAGGGGCACGGTCACCTGGACGATCCGTGACCAGTCCAACGGAGTTGGCATGCGGGTGGCATGAACCTGCCGGTCGGCATGTGCTTCAGGTCCCGTTGGTTACATTGGCACACCAACCAACCACCGGGAACATGAACACCACGATGCCACCTGCCGTGAACCAGCGCCCCACCTTGCTCACCATCCTGTGCATTCTCAGCTTCATCTTCGGGGCATGGGGGCTTTTTGACAGCTTCAGGACCGCCTTCACCGATTCGCCCAAGGAGCATTTGGAGACCACCAAGGCAGAGATGGAGAGTCAACTATCCCAGGTCCAAGGGCCGGGTTCCGAAATGGCGCAGAAGCTGATGGAACAGGCCATCGCGATCGCCGAGAAGGAGGTGGAGAATGCCAAACCGATCGGGATGAGCGGACTTGTGCTCTCCGCGCTGAGCCTGGTGGGCGTGTGGATGATGTGGAACCTGCGCAAGACCGGTTTCTGGCTCTATCTGCTCGCCACCATCGGCGGCTTGATGGTTCCATTCTTCTTCCTTGGTGCCAACATGGTGACCTTCCTCGGTGTTGGGTTCATGGCCCTGGTCGCCATCATCTTCATCGTGCTCTACGCGGTCAACCTCAAGCACATGGCCTAAGGGAGCGGCATGCATAGGAACCATCCGCGGTGGTGGCCTTTGGTCATCACATTATTGTTGGTCGGCGACCTGTGGGCGCAACGAACTTCGCCACCAGCGCCCTTTGTGCTTGGTGCCATCGAGCATGTTCACAGTACGGTACTGGGCGAGGACCGTGTCCTGAACATCGCCCTGCCTCAAGGCTACCATCCCGACAGTGCGGCACGGTACCCGGTCATTTACCTGATCGATGGTGGGGCTGACGAGGACTTCATCCACATCGCTGGACTGGCGCAGTTCGCCGCGTTCCCGTGGGTCGCCTGGCTGCCGCCGAGCATCGTGGTGGGCATCGGCAACACCGATCGCAAGCGCGACCTCACCCACCCCACCACCATTGCCAAGGACAAGGCGGAATTCCCCACCACGGGCGGCAGCGCGGCCTTCATGGACTTCCTCGGCAAGGAGGTGATCCCCTTCGTGGAGGCGAACTACCTCACGGCACCGGGGCGCACGCTCATCGGCCAATCGCTCGGCGGGCTCTTCGCCACCGAGGTGCTGCTGCGCAAGCCCTCCCTGTTCAACCACTACATCATCGTGAGTCCCAGCTTGTGGTGGGACCATGGATCCGTACTGACGATCCCAGCGGATGGTCTCAGCGCACCGGACATCGGGGTGTCCACCGTGTACATCGCCGTGGGTAAGGAGGGTAAGGTGATGGTACGTGGCGCGAAGCAACTGGCCGCACTGGTGAGGAAGGCACACGTGAAGGTGGGCTTCATTCAATTGAAGGAGCACGACCATGGGAACATCCTACACCAGGCAGTGCTGAACGCGCTCCGGTGGAACGGGAAGGGACCCTGATCGCTCAACGGGGTCCGGCTTTTACCAATTGGACATTCAGGGGTTCTGGCCAAAACGAATGGTCCGTTCTTCAACCGCTATAACAGGGTGGTCGTGGTATTGCCCAACTTCGCCTGTCGGGCCGAACGGAAGCAGGCTCTGCTGGAGCGTGCGCGAGGAAAAAGCAATGGTTTTGACCAAGCTCACGGGCGAAGCCCCTGCCAGGGATGGCCCGAAGACCGAGAAATGATCGGGTGGGAACGGGAACCCTGTTTCAACCCCTCACAGCGATACCGCTGATCTCCACGTTCACCCCGCGAGGCAGACCTTTCACCGCGTACGCCTCACGGGCAGGTGGCATTTCGCCGAAGTAGCTGCCGTACACTTCGTTCACCGCACCATACAAGCTCATGTCGCTGAGCAGGATGGTGATCTTCACGAGGTCCTCATATCCCATGCCGGCGGTTCTCAACAAGCTGCCGAGGTTATCCATCACGCGACGGGTCTCGGTAACAATATCACCGGTGTGCAGGTCCCCTTTCTCGTCCAGTGCGATCTGTCCGCTCAGGTAGAGGGTGCCGTTGTGCAGGATCGCGGGTGTGTAGGGCGCGATGGGTTTGGCCGAGTTGGGGGGGAGAATGGCTTGCTTCATGGCAGAGCGGTAGAGGTTCGTGCGGGCAAAGGTGATCAACGCGCAGCACTTCCTACGGTAGCTTTGCGCCCATGTCCCAGCGCCCCCTCATCCTGGTCACGAACGACGACGGCATCTTCGCACCCGGCATCCGCACCCTGGCCGAGGAGATGCAGGCCTTTGGTCGGGTGATGGTCGTGGCACCCGACAAGCCGCAAAGCGCCATGGGGCATGCCATCACCATCCATAGTTTCCTGCGGTTGCAGTCCGTGGATCTGTTGGCCGGTGTGGAGGCGTGGAGTTGCAGCGGTACCCCGGTGGATTGTGTGAAGCTCGCGGTGTACAAGCTGCTCGGTGGTGGCAAGCCCGATCTGCTGGTGAGCGGGGTGAACCATGGGGCCAACATCAGCATCAACGTGCTGTACAGCGGCACCATGAGCGCAGCCGTCGAAGGGGCCATGGAGGGTGTGCCCAGTGTGGGGTTCAGCCTGATGGACCACGCCATCGAGGCGGACTTCAGCCAGGTGCGCCCGGTGATCCGCAATGTGGTGGGCAATGTCCTGAAGCACGGCATGCTACCCGGAACCTGCCTCAACGTGAACATACCCCGTAATGATGGGGCACCGCTCAAGGGCATGCGGGTATGCCGCCAGGCCAAGGCCAACTGGGAGGACGAGTTCGAAACGCGGCTTGATCCAGGTAACAAGGAGTACTACTGGATGCGCGGCGAGTTCAAGAGCCAGGAACAGGGGGAGGATACCGATGTATGGGCCGTGAACAACCGGTACGTGAGCGTCGTACCCACCCAGTTCGACATGACGGCGCATCACAGTATCGCCGCCCTCAACACCTGGGACCATGCGTTGGGATAGCCTGCCGACGGGATTCATCCTTGGCCTCATCGCACCAGTGCTCGGCTTCTTCGCCTACGGCACCATGTACGTCACCGCCATTCGGCCGTGGTATGATCTGGAGTGGTTCGTGAACGACCTTTTCCTGGGTACATCCGAATACCGCACCAGGATCGTGAGTCTGAGCCTGGTCGCCGATGCGTTCCTCTTCTTTCTCTTGGAGCGCCTCGATATGTTACGGGCCATGCGGGGCGTCATCCTTGCGATGCTCCTCTATGGCCTCTACATCGTGCCGACGATCGTGATCGACGAACTCACCGGACTGGGTTGGATCTGATGGGCAAGCGACTGTACATCATCGCGGGCGAGGCCAGTGGCGACCTGCATGGGGGCAACCTCATTCGGGAGCTGTTCGCCAAGAGCCGCGAAGGATCCGATGATGGTGGGCAGCGGGCCGGAAGTGCGGGTGCTCCTACCTCCGCTGCACGGGCAGGGCTCTCGATCCGGGCGTGGGGCGGGGATCGTATGGCAGCCGCTGGTGCCGAAGTGGTGAAGCACTATCGCGACCTGGCCTTCATGGGCTTCACCCAGGTGATCATGAACCTGCGCACCATCCTGCGCAACATCGATCAATGCAAGAAGGACATCGAGACCTACAAGCCCGATGCGCTCATCCTCATCGATTACCCCGGATTCAACCTGCGCATCGCCGAGTGGGCGCACGCCAAAGGCATCCCGGTCCATTACTACATCAGCCCACAGGTGTGGGCCTGGAAGAAAGGGCGCGTCCACACCATCAAGCGCGTGGTGGACCACATGTACGTGATCTTGCCTTTTGAGCAGGAATGGTACGCCCGGTATGGGGTCACGGTGGAATTCGTCGGGCACCCCCTACTGGATGCCATCGACCAGGAGGGCAGGACTCCCTTGGCCCCGTTGCCCGGTGCGGATGATCGCCCGTTGGTGGCCTTATTGCCCGGTAGCAGACAACAGGAGATCACGCGCGTATTGCCCATGATGGTCGAGGTGGCAGCACGCTACCCGGCCTATCGCTTCGTGTTGGCCGCGGCGCCTTCAGTGCCGGATGCTTTCTATGCCTCGTTGACCGGTGACAGCCCGGTAACGGTAGTGAGCGGCCGCACCTATGATATCCTGCGCCAGGCACGTGCAGCACTGGTCACCAGTGGCACGGCCACCTTGGAGACCGCCCTCTTCGGCGTACCCGAAGTGGTGTGTTACAGCGGTGGCGCCCTCAACGTGTGGATCGCCCGCCGGCTGGTGGACGTTCGGTTCATCTCGCTGGTCAACCTGATCATGGGACGCGAGGTGGTGCGGGAACTGATCCAAGCCGACCTCAATGTAAGCAACCTGAGCCACGAACTGGAACGCATCATGCGACCTGGACCCGACCGGGACTCCATCGAACATGACCTGGGACTTTTACGGGAGAAACTGGGCGGACCGGGGGCTTCAGCGAAGGTGGCCGGTGCGGTGTGGAAAAGTATGTGTGCGCGTACCTGAGGAGCCGGGGAAGCCCCGGTACTTTCGGCCCCCGATGCGTCTTACCACGCTGGTCATCCTGCTTTTCACCGCGCTCTGTGCCTTCGCGCAAGAGCAGTCACTGCGCATCGGCATCCTGCGCGATCGCAACATCCGCAGTGTGCTCGCGATGAGCCAGCGGGGCGTTTGCACGGTGTTCGCCGATGGCGAGCGCAAGGGTGAGATCCAGGTGAACGATGGCCTACGGCTCGATCTGAACGGCCGCCAGCTCGTGGGAAAGTCGCTCCACCTCACCGTTACGGCCAAGGAACGTATCGAGTTGGTGCCACGGTCGGCTTCGAGCGGTCTGCGGTTGCGACTGCCGGAGAGCAAGATGGCGGAGCGTTCCTATCCGGGCACGCTCACGATCGCCGTGGAGGGTTCCGAGTTGCGGCTCACGAACACGGTCCCCATCGAGGCGTACACGGCCGGCGTGGTTCAGGCCGAAGCGGGGAAGGAACACCGGCAGGAGTACTACAAGTTGCAGGCCGTGAGCTGCCGCACCTACGCGCTCAGCAACGTGCGCAAACATGCACCGGACGGTTTCGAACTGTGCGACGCTGTGCATTGCCAGGTCTACCATGGTGCCTGCAAACAGGACAGCATCAGAATGGCGGTGGAGGCGACCGCCGGCATGGTGATGGTGGATGCCGACATCAAGCTCATCCATGCGCTGTTCCATAGCAATTGTGGGGGCGAGACCGTGAATGCCGAGGACCTCTGGAGCAAGCGTGAACCTTACCTGCGCTCCACGGTGGATGCCTATTGCGGCACGGAGCCACATGCCACCTGGCAGCGCACCTTCTCGAGCAAGGAATGGCTGGGCTACTTGGAGAAACGATTCGGGGTGCGGACGACGGACCGCAAGCAGTTGGAACCGCTGCTCAACTACGAACCCACCTGCCGCGATATCTTCCTGGGCAATACCATGCATCGCATTCCGCTGAAGCATGTGCGTGAGGACCTCAAGCTGAAGTCCACCTTCTTCACGGTGACCACCAAAGGAGACCAGGTGGTGCTGAACGGGCGTGGCTTCGGGCACGGGGTGGGCCTTTGCCAGGAGGGGGCCATGCACATGGCACGGGTGGGCAAGAGTTACACCGAGATCCTGCGCCACTATTACAACGATGTACACCTGGTGGATGTGAACAGCCTGGATTTCTTCCGCGACGAGGATCCGAGCACCGGCAGCGCGGGGCCGAAGCGCTGAGGGTTCCTGCTCAGGTGTCCTGCACACGCCACCAGCCCGCATCGCGCGGGTGCAGCACGGCATTGTACACGAAGGCACCGATGAGGCAGCCGGTGGCTATGCCCGAAAGCGCGAAGAGCAGGTCCAGTACATCTCCACCGGTGTCAAGGCCCGCCGCGATACCCGTTACGCTCATCAGCCCGAATGCACCCGGGGTGAGCAACCAGAAGCCGGGAAGGAAGGTGACGATGGCCGGCGGTCCTTGGAAACGGAATTCGATCACCAGTGCTGCGATCGTCATGAGGGCGGCGCCGAAGAAGACCGTGGAGGCCCCGTTGATGAAGAGGCCGGAGAGGGTCTGTGCGCTGTACGCCACATAAGCGGTGATGAGCATGAAGATGAAGGACCGGCGCCTGCTGCTCTGGTAGATGTGCAGCCCGAGGGTGAAGACGATCACGCCGATCCAAGGCCAGTAGTAGGGTAGCCGTTCGGTATGCTGGGCCGCCTGATCGACACGGCCATCATCGAACGCGTTGAAACCACCGATGATGCCGAAGGCCAGGAGCACCAAGCGGGTGAAGCCGGCCACCATGCGGCTCGCACCGGAGATGATGCTGTTGTAGGCCAGTTCGATCACGCTCACGGTGAGCACCGTGCCGGGCAGGAAGGTGATGAGCGGTGGGATGAGGATCCTCAACGGTGGTTCATCCAGACCATACCGCTGTCCGAGGGCGACCCCCGCGCTCAGTAGGAAGGAGACCACCACGGGGAGCACCACCGTCCACGACGGACGTCTCCGCGCTGCCACCAGGATCAACGCGCACACGAAAGCCATGAGCGCGGTGATCAACAAGGCTTTGAGCGAGGGGCGCAACATCAAGGCCACGCCGATGGTGGTCATCAGGTAGCCGCACACATAGCCCACATCCCCGTAATAGTGCGGTGTGCGCCACATCGCATCGATGCGTGCGAGCCCCTCGGTGGGGCGTAGTTCGCCCTTGCGTGCTGAACGTGCGATGGTGAGCACCTCCTCGATCTGGTCAAAGCGCAGAGAGGCCACCCGATAAGCACCGTGCGTCATGTCCACTTGGTATTCCTCGCCGCTCTCCCATTTCAGGAAGAGCACGGTGGGCAGGACGAACACCTGCACATCGGGTTCGCCATTGGCCCGTGCGATCATGGCGAGGTCCCGTTCCACCAGGGGAACGGCATTTCCCGCGTTCAGTTCAGCTTGTCCCAACCGGCCGAGGAATCGGAGCAGGGTCGCGCGCTCGCGCTGGGGGTCGTTCGATGTGGGGACCACCGCACGAAAATAGCCGCACCATCGGAACCGGAGGAACCACTCCCGATCGGCCACCCCGGAGAGTGCGGTTGCCCGAATGATCGCGTGCGGAAGCAAGGATGGGCAGGGGGTCCGCACTTCACGACCGCCGCTACCTTCGCCGCCATGGCACAGGCGCGCATCAAGGTGAAGGACACCCATGGTCGTATCCAACGGGGACATCCATGGATCTTTGGCAACCAGATCGTGGGGGAGGAGGGAACCTACGCTCCTGGTGATGTCGTGCAGGTGGCCGATGAGAAAGGTCGTCCGCTCGGTCAGGGCTACATCAACCCGGCCTCGCTCATCCGTGTGCGCCTGCTCACGGCACGGGCGGAGGAAAAGGTGAATAGCGACTTCATCGCCGCCCGCATCGAACAGGCGTGGAGTTCACGGCAACGCATGGGCCTCAGTGGCTCGTGCCGCGTCGTCTTCGGCGATGCCGACTTCCTGCCCGGCCTCGTGGTGGACCGCTTCGTGGATGCCAAGGATGGGCGTTCGGTGCTTTCCGTGCAGTTCCTGACCCTGGGCATGGAGCGATGGAAGGAGATGGTGCTGGACACCCTGGCTACCGTGCTCGCACCGGATGGGATCTATATCCGCAACGATGTGCCCATTCGGGAGAAGGAGGGGCTGGAGCAATGGAAGGGGCCGCACGGCAAGGCCTTCCGAACGGATCTGCTGATCCAGGAGAACGGCCTGCTGCTGCACGTGGATGTGGCCGATGGGCAGAAGACCGGGCACTTCATGGATCAGGTGCTCAACCACGCCGCCATGCAGCGGATCAGCAGGGGCCGGCGCATGCTGGATTGTTTCACGCACACCGGAGGTTTCGGGCTGCATGCCGCAGCATACGGTGCGAAGAAGGTGCTCGGTCTCGATATCAGCGAAGAGGCGGTTGCGCAGGCCACGCGCAATGCCGCGACCAATATGCTCACGGCCTGTACGTTCAAGGTGGCCAACGTGTTCGACTATCTCACCGAGGCCAGCCGTGCAGGCAACGAGTGGGATGTGATCGTGCTGGACCCACCGGCCTTCGCCAAGGGCCGCAGCGCCCTGGATAACGCATACCGGGGCTACAAGGAGATCAACCTGCGTGCGCTCAAGTGCATCCCGGCCGGAGGTTTCCTGGTCACATGCTCCTGCTCCCAGCACATGACACCTGACCTGTTCCGGCGCATGGTGGCCGAAGCCGCACAGGACGCCGGGCGCCGCTTGCGCGAGGTCCACTACGGTACGCAGCCACCGGACCACCCCATCCTCTGGGGTGTTCCGGAGACGCACTACCTGAAGTGCCTGATCCTGGAAGTGGTGTGAGCGAGAGGCGCTACCGGGAACTTCGTGCTATTTTCAAGGCGCGATCCACCTTGTCATGCAGCGCGGAGGAAGCGCCCTGTTCAGTGTGCTGGCCCGTGCCCCAATGGTGCGGCTGGCACTGCCACTGGCCACCGGTATCGCGTTGGAATGGAGTGGATGGTTCCCGGTCTGGTCCATCGGCCTGCTGCTCGCTATCGCGACCATCATCCTCGTTCCCCTCTTGTTGCGACGTGCCGTTCATGCCCGGCGTTGGATGCGTGGCCTTGCGGTCTCCACGTGGTTCCTGTGCTTCGGCGTGTTCTGGGGTGCGGTGCGGGATCCGTTGGCGAGAGCGGATCACGTGGCTGTGGATGGAACGACGGAAGGAGAGCGTCTCCTTCGGATCACGGCCATCAACGGCATCAGTGAGAAGGTGATCAGGGCCGATGCCGAGGTATTGGCCGCCTTGGACGATGGCCGTGCTGTCCGACGCACGGGCAGCATCATGCTCGCTCTGATGCGCAAGCCAGGTGTGGTGGAGCCCGTGCCGGGCGATGAGCTGGTGGTGCGCAGCGTGGTGGAGCCGATCACGCGCATCCCCGATCCCGGTGGCTTCGATCGGCGGGCCTGGGCCGCATCGCGTGGCTTGTACCATGAGTCATTCGCCGGTCCCGATCAGTGGGCGGTCGTCGGTCATGGCTGGCGTTGGACGGATCTCTTCGAACCGACGCGGGATCGGGTATCTGCCTGGTTGGTCGAGAGCGGATTACAAGGCCGGGAACGGGCTTTGGTGAAGGCGCTCGTGCTGGGCTTGCGTGACGAGCTCGATGGCGATCAGCGTGATGCCTTCGTGCGCAGCGGGACCATCCATGTGCTGGCCGTCTCTGGAACACACGTGGGTTTCATCTATGTGATGCTTCTGTTCATGACGAAATGGTGGGGCCATACCACCAGGGCACGATGGGTCCGTGGCGCTATTGTGCTGTTGGCGCTCTGGGGTTATGCCGGCCTCACCGGGGCGTGTCCGAGTGTGCTGCGGGCCACCATCATGTTCAGCCTCTTCACCATCGCGGGTATGACCGAACGACAGAATGAGCCATTGAACAGCTTATTCGCCGCAGCGTTGGTACTTCTGCTCTGGGATCCGCACATGCTGGTGGAGATCGGCTTCCAATTGTCCTTCCTTGCCGTGTTGGGCATCATCCTCTTCTACGGCCCGCTCGTGCGCTCCTGGGTCCCGAACAACCGCATCCTCGGCCACCTCTGGTCGCTTACCGCCTTGTCCCTGGCGGCCCAGGTCTTCACCACGCCACTCTCCCTGCACCTGTTCCATGCTTTCCCGGTCTGGTTCCTGCCGGCCAACCTCATCGTGGTCACAGCGGCAGGTGTGGCCGTGTATGGGGCGGTGGCCCTGCTGGTGCTGTTCCGTGTACCGGTATTGGGACCCCTGGTCGTGCTCCTGCTCACCGTGTTGTTGCGCATTGTTGATGTGGTCACCGACTTCTTCGCCCAATTGCCTCTGGCCTACCCATCGATCCGTACCACCCTGTTGGATACCCTGGTGCTGTATGCGCTCGTGATCCTGATCGCTGTAGGCTTGCTGTGGCGGTGGCGTCCGGCCTGGGGGTATGCGCTTGGTGCAGTGGCCGTTCTGCTCAGTGGCTGGGCGTACCGGGCGGGTCTGGCACATGATCGGGTCGCGTTCACCGTGTACGATGACCGTCGGTCGATGCAGGCGGCGATGCAGGTGGGGCGCGATCTGGTCCTCTATGTGGCGGATACCCTGGAGGGGAGCGGCTGGACAAGGAAGAAGATCGAACGCCATGGACAGGCCTTGGGGCTGACCGAGCGAGGCTCCATTGCCACGGACATGCTCAGAAGGAAGGCGGTGAGCACCGTATCGGGTACGGTGTGTGGTGGTGGCTCATGGTCGGCACCGGGTCTGACTGTCCGGTTCCATACCGAAGCGGATGTGGCGCGGGTGGGGCCACACAGCGATGTGCTCGTGCTGCATGATCTTCGATACCTCCGGTCGCAGGATCTGGAGGCGCTCGCGGTCGGTTGTGATCGGATCATCCTGGCCGGTGGACTGCCTTGGAAACTAAGGTCCTTCGTCCGGTCCTGGTGCGCCGATCATGGCATCCCCTGCCACGATATCAAGGAGCAAGGCGCCTTCCAATTCGAGGCACCGTCAACCTGATATCCTCAACAGGCTCTGCGAAGGATCAGAGTGCGCTCAGCGGAAAGGTCTCCTTAAGCCGCACCCCTTTCTCGGTCTGTTCCACCGTGGCACATTGATGCACCGGGTCGTGTTCGAAGAAGAGCACGATGTCCTCGTTGGCCGCCATGTTCAGGAAGTCCCGTTTCTCGGCCAAGGTGAGCAATGGACGTGTGTCATAGGCCATCACCCAAGGTAGTGGGATGTGGTGTACACTGGGCAGCAGGTCCGCCATGAAAGCGAGCGTGCGGCCCTTGTACTTGAGCATCGGCACCATCATGGCATCGGTATGGCCGTTCACCACGAAGACATCCATGCCAGGCAGTGCGTTGTGAAGGAATACATTCTCCTCTGCACTGCGCCGTCCGATGGGAACGAACTTCAACTGACCGCTTTCCTGGATGGGCAGGATGTTCTCGGAGAGGAAGCTGGCCTTCTCCCGTGCATTGGGTCTGGTGGCCCATTTCCAGTGGTGCTCATTGCTCCAATAGGTGGCGTTCCTGAAAGCGGGTTCAAAACCATCGCCCTTCCGCACGATGCTGCCACCGCAATGGTCGAAGTGCAGGTGGGTGAGGAACACATCGGTGACATCATCGCGCGAGAAGCCGGCCTTGCGCAACGAGGCCTCCAGGTTGTCGTCACCGTGCAGGTCATAGTGCCCGAGGAATCTGGCGTCCTGTTTGTCGCCTATCCCATTGTCGATGAGGATCAGGCGCCCGTCCATTTCCACGAGCAAGCAGCGCATGGCCCAGGTGCAGAGGTTGTTCGCATCCGGGGGTTGGTTCTTGCTCCACAGCGTGCGTGGCACCACACCGAACATGGCTCCTCCATCCAGTTTGAAAAGGCCGGTATCGATCACATGCGTTCTCATGGTACGAAGATCGGACTTGGCCGTGGAAGAGGAGGAGGTGGTGAATGGTCACCGCTGCCCACGATCCGTGGTTGATCCATTCCTGATCGTGGTGTCCGCGCCTTCAGCGCGTCCGAGCAGTTTTGTGCGCCCGTGTGTTCCATGTGCGCACGGGCCCAGATCCACATGTCGGGTAAGCAAGTCCATTTCATCGCGATCGGTGGTAGCGCCATGCACAACCTGGCCATCGCGCTGCATCAACAAGGCTTCGAGGTAACGGGCAGCGACGACGAGATCTTCGAGCCAAGCCGCAGTCGGTTGGAACGACTGGGTCTGCTGCCGGATCGGTTGGGCTGGGACCCCTTGCGTGTGCATCCGGGCATGTCGGCGGTGATCCTGGGCATGCACGCCCGCCTGGACAACCCGGAGTTGAAGCGAGCGCAGGAATTGGGGATCCCCGTCTACAGTTATCCCTCGTACTTCCACGAACGCACGAAGGATAAGACCCGCGTGGTGATCGGTGGTAGCCATGGGAAGACCACCATCACGAGCATGATCGTACATGTGCTTCGCCATGCCGGTGTGGACTTCGATTATCTCGTGGGGGCACAGCTCGATGGGTTCGACTGCATGGTGAAACTCGGTGCCAACAGCCGGGTGGCCATCATCGAGGGCGATGAGTACCTCGCCTCGGCCTTGGAGCCGGTCCCTAAATTCCACCTGTATCGTCCGGACATCGCGCTCATCAGCGGCATCGCTTGGGACCACATCAATGTCTTCAAGACCTTCGATGCATATGTGGACCAGTTCCGCCGATTCATCACGGCCATCGAACCGGGAGGAATGCTCGTCTATTGCAGGGAGGATGAGGAGGTGCGGCGGATCGCCGAGGATGAGGCCGTGTCTGCACAACGTATCGCTTATGGCACACCGGAACATCGGATCGTGGATGGGACCACCATCCTTGGGACTCCTCATGGCGACGTGCCCCTGTTGGTGTTCGGTCAGCACAACCTCCAGAATTTGGAAGGTGCCCGGCATGTCTGCCATCTGCTCGGGATAGGGGATGAGGAGTTCCATGCGGCCATGCGGACCTTCCGTGGCGCTGCGAAACGACTGGAGCGGATCGGTGGGGATGCCAAGCGTGCGGTCTTCAAGGACTTCGCCCATTCACCAAGCAAACTGAAGGCGACCATCCAGGCTGTACGTGAGCAATTCCCTGGCCGCCACTTGGTGGCCTGCATGGAACTGCACACGTACAGCAGCCTCAGCGAGGATTTCCTGGATCAATACGCGGGCGTGATGGATGCGGCGGACCGGGCCATTGTGTTCTACGACCCCCACGCCGTGCAGTTGAAGCGGCTGCCTCCCATACCACCGGAGCGCATCCAACGTGCCTTCGCCCGTGCCGATGTCAAGGTGCTGAACGACCCCATCGCCGTGATCGGTGCCGTGCGCGACGACCCCAAGGAGGAGGCCGTACTACTGATGATGAGCAGCGGCAACTTCGGTGGCCTGGACCTTCAAGCCCTGAGCGAAGCGTTCATCGCCTGAACCGACGGAGCACCTTGTGGTGCAGGAGCCCGATCACCAAGGCGTTGAAGCCTCCCACCAGCAGCAGGGAGAAGAACGTCATGCTGGCGTAGTTGAACGGGGTGAAGAATTTCTCCAACCGGGGACGGATCACCGATTCGGGTTGTCCTTCCGCAAGACCCCGCGCCACCATCTCCTCCACCCGGACGTGGAAGTGATCGGGCTCCACCCAACGATAGTAGGCCAGCAGGAACAGGCTGATGAGCACGGCATAGACCGCAGCGGCCTTGAACCCCTCACGCATCAGGTCGGGGAACGGAATGGTTCGGTCCTTGTACAGGATCCCTTGCCCGGTGAAGAACACGATGGTGACGATGGCGAGCACATGGACGAGCATGAATTCCATGCCTTGCGGAGATCGGCCAGCCTGGAACAGGGCCATTCGTAGCACCACCACACCGATCCCGCCGATGATCGCAAGCCTCATGATCGGTTCACTGTGATGTGCTCATTACCCACGGTGCATATCAAAAGGTCGGCGGCTGACCGGTCGTGCCGTGCAGGACTGGTCGTACGATCGATCACCACCGGTCAACCATTCATGCTCACCAGGAACTCCTCGTTGCTCTTGGTGCCTTCCATGTGCTTCTTCACGAACTCCATGGCCTCCACGCTGTTCATATCGGCCAGGTGTTTGCGCAGGATCCAGGTGCGTTGGAGCACATCCTTGTGGTGCAACAGGTCGTCGCGGCGGGTTCCGCTGCTGAGGATGTCGATCGCGGGGAAGATCCGTCGGTTGCTGATCTTCCGGTCAAGCTGTAGTTCCATGTTGCCCGTTCCCTTGAATTCCTCGAAGATCACCTCGTCCATCTTGCTTCCGGTGTCGACCAGTGCGGTGGCAAGGATGGTGAGCGAACCGCCGTTCTCGATCTTCCGCGCTGCGCCGAAGAATCGTTTGGGTTTCTGTAGGGCGTTGGCGTCCACACCGCCGCTGAGGATCTTGCCGCTCGCGGGTTGTACGGTGTTGTAGGCCCGTGCCAGGCGGGTGATCGAATCGAGCAGGATCACCACATCGTGGCCACATTCGGTAAGGGCCTTCGCTTTCTCCAGCACGATACCGGCCACGGCCACATGGCGCGATGCAGGCTCATCGAAGGTGCTGGCGATCACCTCCGCGTTCACGCTGCGTGCCATGTCCGTCACCTCCTCGGGACGTTCATCGATCAGCAGCACGATCAGGTACACTTCGGGGTGGTTCGCGGCGATGGCGTTGGCCACATCCTTCAGCAGCACCGTTTTCCCGGTCTTCGGCTGTGCCACGATCAAGCCGCGTTGGCCTTTGCCGATGGGAGAGAAGAGGTCCAGCACACGCATGCTGATGTTCGTGTCCTTGCCCGCGAGGTTGAATTTCTCATCGGGGAACAGTGGTGTGAGGAACTTGAATGGCACCCGGTCCCGCACCCATTCAGGATCCCGACCATTGATCGATTCGACCTTGAAGAGCGGGAAGTACTTGTCGCCTTCGCGCGGTGGCCGCACATAGCCATGTACCGTGTCGCCGAGCTTCAGACCATATTGTTTGATCTGTTGCTGGGTCACATAGACATCATCCGGCGAGGCGAGGTAGTTGTAATCGCTGCTGCGGAGGAATCCGTAGCCTTCGGGCATCACTTCGAGCACACCCTCGGTCTCCACGAAGGCCTCGAAGTTGTATTGCTCGCGCGGCGGTTGTTGCTGCCGTTGCTCATTCCGCTGTTGATCGCTGCGTTGGTCGCGGTCCTGGCGCTGCTGCTGATCGCGGTCGTTGCGTTGCTGTTCGTTGCGTGGTTCGCGATCGCCGCGTTGGGGGTCACGGTCTTGGCGCTGGTCGTTGCCCTGCTGGCGGTCGCGTGGTTGATCGCGGCGGTCCTGGTGCTGCCGTTCGCGTTGGTCACGGGGTTGGTCCCGGCGATCCTGCTCGTGGCGCGGCTCACGGTCCTGGCGCTGCTGTGGGTCACGGTCACCGCGCTGTTGTTGGTCCCGTTGTGGGTTGCGCTGCGGGTCGTGCGGGACCCGCTCGCGACGCGGACGGTCATGCGCGCGTTGGTCCGCTGGTGGTGTCCCCGATGCACGTGGTGCTTCGGGGGGCGTTTTTCCCCTCACATCCTCTTCGTCCTCGCGATCATCATCCTCCTCGTCCTCTTCATCATCGTCCGTGCCGTTCTCGTCGTCGTCGTCATCGTCATCGTCCTCGTCGGTTGCTTCTTCGGTCGGTGCAGGAACAGGATCCTCCAGGGGCACCACTTCATCGGCCGTGGCCATCGCAGCGATGTCCTTGTCGTCCCCGACGAAGGAGGGGCCGATCTGCTTGGGCTTGTCGCCCTTGGCGGCTTGCGTTTCGAGGATCCTGGTGATCAGGTCCTGTTTCTTCAGCGTGTCCGCTTTCTTCAGGTTCAACTCGCGGGCGATCTCCTTCAGTTCGGAGAGCTTCATGCCGCTCAGTGCGGTCTGGTCGTACATGCGACGATCGGATGTGGTTGAGGATGGACCGCTGGGGTCCGTTGGAAAACCCCGTGGGGTCTCAGAGTTCAGAACAGTAGGAAACGGTTCGAAGGGATCGGGACCGACCAATGGCCTTCGGGGTGGATCCCCGGTCCCGGTAATGCGGTGCAATGTTACGGCGATCCGGAGAATATGCAAAACGGCCCGGAACACACCGGCCACCACGGGTATGGCCGTCTACATTTGCCGACCGTAGAACGGGCAAAGCGTACGAAATGTGGCAGCGTAAGCAAACGGTATTCCTGGTGGTGGCGGCATTGATGGCCCTGGCCACCTGGTTCTTCCCTGTGGTGACCTACGAGCACGCGGGGGCCGAATTCACCTTCCGGACGACCGGTCTTTTCATGGCCGACGGGACGGAGGTGGTCGATGTGGACATCAAGGTGCCCTTCAGTATCGTGTTGACGGTGATCGCGGTGGCCCTGCTGGCATGCGCGTTATTGTACGGGAACCGTCCGCGGCAGATCCGCTTCCTACGGGGCACCTACCTCGTGATCCTCGCCGTGATCGCCTTCCTTTTCATCACGGACAATAGCCTGCGGAGTTACCTGGGCCGCAATGGAGGGGAGGTCACGGACACCTTCGGGGTCGCCTACTTCCTGCCGCTGCTCACCCTGGTATTCGCATACCTCGCCGAACGTGCCATCCGCGCGGATGAGGCCTTGGTGCGCAGCGCGGACCGGTTGCGCTGACCGGGATCAGGGGTGCCATGCCCCACGCAGCGTGGCCGAAGGACGTCGGTTGTCAGCCCTATGTGATCGCTGCCTTGAATTTCGCGATGGCTTCCCGGGTGAATGCGCTGAGCACCAAACGACCACTGATCCCCGCCCGCTCGATCAGGAGCTGATCCCAGTCCTCGGTGCCTTTCCACATCACACGCTTCAGTTCGGCCATGGCCTCCGGGCTGTAGCCAGCGAGTTCCTTGGTGTGGGCCTCGATCCTGGCGTCAAGGGCTTCCATCGTCGGGAAGAGCTCGGCGTACATCCCGCGTAGCAAGCACCAGTCGGCCTCTCGGCGCAGGGCAGGTGTGGCGCTCAGCAGCCCGAAGGTGCCGGTCCCTACCTTGCGTTCCACCGAAGGGCCCACCACGAACGGGCCGATGCCGATGGCGAGTTCGCTCAGCCGTGCGCTGGCCTTCTCATGTGCGTATGCGATATCCACTGCACAGGCCAGGCCCACGCCACCTCCCACCGTATGGCCGTGGATGCGACCGATCACCAGGGCAGGCACTTTGCGGATGGCGTTGATCACATGGGCGAAGCCACTGAAGAACGCCAACCCGCTATCCGCATCGTTGATGGCGACAAGCTCATCGAAACTGGCCCCGGCACAGAATACCTTGTCCCCATCGCTGCGCAGCACGATCACGCGCACCGACGGGTCCGAACCACAAAGGGTGATCGCATCGGCCATGCCACGCAGGATATGGCCAGGCAGGCTGTTGCTCTTGGGGTGGTGGAAGGTCACCGTGCCGATCCCCTCTTGGATCCGGTGCCGAACGTAGCCGTCGCTCATGGTCCTTGGTCGCTTGGGCAGCAAAGTTCGTCTTTGAAGGTGACCTTTGTGCGTGGTTTCGTCTTAACGGCCAAGAGCCCCCCTAACTTAATTCGATCATGCTCGACCAGATCCTTGATTCCTTGAAACAACAAGCCATGCCACAGCTCATGAACCAGTTCGGGCTGAATGAGAAACAGGCAGGTGGTTCAGTGAAAGCCGCAGCGGACAGTGTGATGGAGGCGGTAAGCGGTGGCGACGGTTTCGGCCTGGACGATGCCCTGAGCCTCTTCAGCGACAGTGCCAACTCCAAAGGTGCCGATGGGCTCCTGGGGAATATCGGCTCCCTGCTTCAGAATAAGCTCACCGGCCAGGTTGGTCTGGATGGTGGAAAGGCCAGCGGTGTGGCGGGCATGCTCCTGCCGTTGATCACGGACCTCGTTACCAAGCAGGTGGGTGGTAATGCCGATAACCTGAAGTCCTTGCTCGGTGGTGGCGGCATCGCTGATCTCGCCAAGGGTTTCCTGGGGAATCTGTTCAAACGATAAGCGTCCGCTCCGAACGGTTGCCGCCCGGTCCGCCTCGGATCGGGCGGCCGTTGTTCGGGGCGCGTGATCCCCTTCGCAGTGGCATTCGAGCAGGATCCGCCTTGGGACATGTGGGGCAGGTTTTCGCGTCCGACCATTCACGGGATCGGTCGATATCAACCATGGATCGTTGGATCCCCCATCGGGGCTTCCTTGATGGACATGGGCTACGACGGTGCATTGGTCGAGCGGTGAGGTCCCCTCATCTATTCGTTGCAACCAGGGCCATGGGGGCCACGTTCTTTGCGGAAAAGGTCGGTAGGGCACGGTCGGAACCCCGTGTGCTTGGACCCTTTGAAAGTCGTTGTTGCCTTCAACTCCATACACCTGCACATGGAACGGAAGAACATGCTACCACCCGCGCTGTTGGAGCAATTGCGCCGACACCTGTACGAGTTGTACTTCATCCATCGCCGACTTCCCGCCGTGCTTCAGCGGGCGGTGGTGGCCACACGTACCCAACAATGGGGCACCTTCTTCCGCGAACAGGTGACCTTGGCGCAATTGCAACGCGCCGAATTGGACCTCCTGATCGCAGGTTGGGGAGAGCGATTGCGCCCATGCGCATGTAGCGAGTCGGATGATCTGCTGAACGAGATCCACCATGCCCTGGCTGCAAGGCATGAGGAAGCGCGGATGGAGGATCGGGTACACGAGGTGTTCCTGATCCTTCGGAAGGTGGTCCTGGCACGCCTGGAGGAAGGTGTGGATCTGGCGCGTAAGTTGGGTGAGAACGACCTTGCCTCGCGCCTGAACATGCTCTTCACGCAGGAACAGGGCCGCCATCAAATGGGATCAGGGCTGCGGGTTGCATAGCGGGCTGCCTCACGTGCGAGTCCTCTACAGGCAGGTTGTTGCCTTGGCCGTGATGCACAGCTACCGCACCTCCAATACTTGACCTTCCTCCACCCAGGACCGCGGCCGCACCCCGAACCGACCGCCTGGTGTTTCGGCGATGATCTCCAGCGCCCCGATGATCTGGCGCCCATACTCCTTGGTCCGATAGACCAGCGCTCCATCGAAGGGATCTCCCACAAGCGACCATCCCCGTTCCTGTTCCGACAAGTTGACCGGATAGCGCATGACCGGAATGAACATGCGCGCCGGATCCGCGTTGGCCCAAACGAACAGATCCGATCGGAGACCGGTCGCCAAGCGTTCCGGCGAAAGCACCTCCTCATCGCGCAAACGGAACAAACCGCGCACACCCCAACGCTCGCGGGTCATGAGGAACTCCGTGCCAGGTAACGGCGACAGGCCGCGCACGAAAGCGTGGGAGGTGTGTTCGCCATGCCCTTCTTCCAGTGTCGTTGTGATCAAGAGATCATCGACCTCATCCGCGTTCAAGTTCACGCGCTCATCCGGCGCGATACCGGGCGGCACCAGCACCTGCGGCTCACTCGCTTCCTGCCTGAGATCGAACTCATCCACCACCTTGGGCCTGATCGGGATAGGATCGCCCTCCTCCCCGAAGCCGTTCGGAACGAGCACCGCTTCCTTCACCTTGATCGCCACGCGGCCGTACGGGTATGGAAGTTCGAACGCGAAGGCCGCAATGCTCGTTCCTCGCTCATTCACGCTGCGCAGGACCAATGTGCCATCGACGTGCTCACCGGTGCCGTACCATCCGTCCTGGTCTTTGCCAATGGCGGGACCAAATGGACGTTCGAGCAGCCAGAACTCCGTGGGATGGTCTTCGTCGGTCCAACTCAGTTGTTTGAAGTGGACGCGTGCGGCGAGATCGGCCGTGTCCAAGTGCACACTATCGGCCAGATCGAACCATCGCTGGTTACTGGGCGTGTTCCACATCAGGATGGCGTTGCCGCTGAGGGTGCGCACACCCAACTTGTGCAGGCCCATGAACCCGGGTTGCTGTGGATCGGTGATATGCACCGTACGACCGGTGATGAGCAGGTCCGCCCTGCCATCGCCGGTCACGTCAACGTACTCATCCGGCGGGATGCCCTGTATCACGCGCTCGACATGTTCACGGACGTGCTGTGCGAAGGCCGGCAACGCGGTGAGAACAACAAAGGTGGATGACCAACGCAGGCTCATCGGACGATCTCGGGTTTTTTGTCGTTTTGGGAAGCTCCTTCTCGAATGCGCACCGTGCGCTTCTCCGGGATCATCTCCAGTGTGAAAATACCATAGCGGGTGGTCTCCCCGGCCGTGGTGGCGAACACGAACACGCGGTCCGCGCCGGGGGCAAGCTGCAGCGGTGCGGAACCATGCGCGCCATAGCCCCAGTTCAGCGCGCGCACACTACCTCGCATGAAGACATGGCGGTCCGCTTTGTTCAACGGGGTGGCAGGATCATGCCGATGGATCGAATTCAGGACGGGTATGGTATCGCCTGGTGTGAAGCCCCTGACATCGTGACCCACCATCGGATGCAGCAGGGCCAGTAGTTGCGTGCCAGGCAAGGTGGACACCATCACCTGGCATGTCCCGACGATCACCGGTATATCGCAGGTGCTCACCCCGTACATGCCGTACACCACCAGGTCATGCACCCCGTCGCCGGTGATGTCCACGCTGTCGGTTTCGGGCAGGTCGCATCCTTGGTCGAACGCGCTCGGCAACGTGTCCGGTTGGGCATGCAGCAACACCACCACAAGAACGGAGTGCAACAGGCTGGCGGTGCGCAACAGCATCAGTGGATGGGTAACGGTTCACCTTCAAGCACCACACGCCTACCGCGCACCTCGATGCGGCCCTCGGGTTCGAAGTAGGCCACGGTCATGGCCACCAAGTACACCGCCTCCGGGGTCGAGAGTCGCACGATGCTGCGTTCCCAGGTGCGTGGCTCCATCAGGTGCCAGCCTTTTCCATCGAACTGTGCGCCATAGCCTTGGTAGCAGATCGGCATGTTGCTCTTTCCCCAGCGGTAGCGGCCCGAAGCCAAGCCCGCCTTCAGCGTGTCCGGGTGCAGCGTATCGCCGGCATGGGGTTCTGCGATCAGGTAGTAATTGCCCTGGTGGTCGTTCTCCAGCAGGAAGTCAGCATGGTCCATCAGCATCACCTGGCGGGTGCAATGGCCGGAACTGCTCGGCACATCATCCGTGCCCATGCTGGTGGTGATCACCTGCACATCGTGGCGATCGATGTTCTGCAAGGCCACGCCGTACGAACCCATAAGGCAGCCGGGTTCCAGGAAGGGGTCATCGCCCGGTTGGGCGTTCGCTGCCAGGGGTAGAAAGAGGAGCGCAAGTACGAGTTTCATCGTGGGTATAAAGTGATATCGATCGGGTGGAACGATGGCCTGTTGGCCATGGTCGGGTAGACCTCCTCATCGAACACGCCGCACAAGGGGTACAGGTCGAAATTCGTGAGCGCCACCACCTGTTGTTTGAAGCGCATGGGCCACTGATCGCGGCGCTCGTTCAAAGGGCCGATGTCGCGTTCATCCTGCACCAGCACCTTCATCCTTGCGGTGTCGAAGCCATTGGGGACCACAAGGATGTAGTTGTCCTGCGCGAAGGGGAATTGATCGGACCGATCGAAAGTGCCGTGCCTATGACGAATGCGATCCGGCTCCACATTGCGCCGGAAGAGGTTCCAGGGCTGGCCATGGTGGACCACCGGCAGGTTGTTGCTATCGAGCAGGGTGATGCGCAGGCCAGCGATCACCATGCTATCCCCGGACAGATGCGGCCGTACCACGATCACCGAGCGGAAGTCGTACGCGCAGTGCTGGGCGTGTGCCGGTAATACGGACAGGAGCGCGATCACTCCGAGGAACTTCATGCACCCCGGTACACCTGAGCGAGCGTTGGGTTCATTCTTGACATAGGGCGGTAGCGAACAACTCATGCGTCTTCAAATTGGCGCTTCACTTCACCCCAACTGGAGATCTCCACCGCTCCCTCGATCCACCGACCGTCCACTCAGGACGGTCCGGTCCATCCGGAGGACATACGATATTTGGCTTCATCAACACGACCGACCATGCTGGACCGATACACGCAGTGGCTATTCTTTTCGGGTGTCATGCTCATTGCGGGCGATGCATCCGCTCAATGGGAATCCATCGGCCCAGGAGGTGCCACCTATTCCGTTGAGGTACACAATGGCGCCTTGTTCGCCGGGGTGCAGGGCGGGAGCATACAACGTTCCATGGACCATGGCGATACGTGGACCGATGTGAACACAGGCATCACGGTGCCCAGCAACTGGTGGTTGTCCAGCACGGGCGGGGCGCTCTACTGCGGCACGCAATTAGGCACCGCCTTCCGTACCGTGAACGACGGTGCCACTTGGGAGGACATCGGTTTGAGCGCGGCACGAGGGTTCACCATGCACAACGACACCTTGTATGCCTGCCAGTGGTACGGCACCACAGGTGTCGACTGGTCGTCAGATGGAGGCGACTCCTGGAACGACACACAAACGATCACCGGTTTTTCCGGACTCTGGCCCCTCCTGTCCGTTGAGGGCGACCTGCTCGTTGGCGGACAATCCGGAGGTATCGCCCGCATCACTCACAGCTCGGATGCATGGACGGTGAGCAATACGGGGCTGGTCTCCACGGAGGTTTACAGTTTCACCCGGATCGGCGATGTGCTTTTTGCAGGCACGGGCACCGGTTTCGGATCGGGCGGTGGTGTGTACCGCTCGGATGACCTGGGCCAGACATGGACCGCGAGCGGCATGGATGGTTACACGATCTATGCGCTGCACACCATGGACAGCCTGCTCTTCGCCGGCACCTCGGCCAACGGGGTCTTTCTGAGCACCGACACGGGCGCCACTTGGACGGCCTTCAACGACGGGCTCAGTTCCCAACAGGTGAACCGCCTTACCAGCGATGAGGAGTACGTGTACGTGGGCACCATGGGCGCTCTGTTCCGGTATGACGATCTGGGCATTGCCGTGAAGGAACTGAGCAGTGGTGCCGTGAGGCTGAGCGCATGGCCGGTGCCCTGTACCGATGCGTTCACCCTTTCGATGGATCTGGACGGAGCAACGAGCGTAGTGGCCCAACTGTTCGATGTTTCGGGTGCGGTGATCGCTACGCGAACCATGGGCACGGTAGCTCCGGGCATGCACAACCTGCCATGGGATGCCAGCGACCTGGCGCCCGGCCTCTACACCTGCCTGGTGGTGGCCGATGGACAGCGGCAGGCGGTGCGGGTGGTGAAGGAGTGATCCCAAGGAGCGAAGGAGCAGGGTACGTGGAACCGGTCAACAGGGCCTCCGTGCATGGACGCCGACCGCTACATTCGATCCCAACTTCCTACCACCATCCGAATGATCCCCATGCTCATTGCCCTCGGCCTGCTCGTCCTTCTGGCCTTCTACGCCATCGCCATCTACAACAAGCTGGTGAAGCTGAAGAACCTCGTGGCCGAGGCCTGGAGCGGCATCGACGTGCAGTTGAAGAAGCGCTACGACCTGATCCCCAACCTGGTGGAAACGGTGAAGGGCTATGCGGCCCACGAGAAGGAGACCCTGGAGAACGTGACCAAGGCGCGCACCGCCGCGCAGCAGGCCACCACCGTTGAAGGCCAGCAGGTGGCGGAGAAGAACCTGAACACCGCCCTCATGAACCTGATCGCCGTGGCCGAGCGCTACCCGGACCTGAAGGCCAATACCAACTTCCTGGAACTGCAAGCCACCTTGCAAACGGTGGAAGGCGACATCGAGAAAGCGCGGCGCTACTACAACGGCAATGTGCGCGAGCAGAACACGCTGATCGAGAGCTTCCCCAGCAACATCGTGGCCAACCTGTTCGGCTTCGCGAAGTCCGTGTTCTTCGAGCTGGAGAACCCGACGGAGAAGCAGAACCCCCAAGTGAAGTTCTCGTGATGCGGCGCGGGGTATTGCTGACCGCGTTGGTGGGCGTGCTGTGCGTCCAGGGCCAATACGAGAAGATCAACTCCTTCCATACCGACCTCACCGTGGCGCCCGACGGGCAGCTCACGGTGACCGAAAGGATCAACATCCATGCGGAAGGCGTGGAGTTCAAACGCGGCATCGTGCGCCGGCTGCCACGGACCTTCACCGACCACAACGGTCGCGACCATCGGGTGGAGTATGAGTTCACCGCCGTGGAAGCGAACGGTGCCACCTCGCCCTACCACACGGAAACCGAAGGGGACGACTACGTGCTCTACGTGGGCGAGAAGGGCACCTACCTGGATCCGGGCAACTATGCCTACACCATCACCTACACCACCAAGGGCCAGGTGGGTTTCTTCCCGGACTTCGACGAGATCTACTGGAACGTGAACGGCAACGGCTGGGCCTTCATGGTGGACAGCATCTCCGCGTTGATCCACCTGCCTGCCGCCGCCCAGGTGAAACAGACCGCCTGCTACACGGGGGTGCTTGGCAGTACCGAAACGGATTGCCGGGACAGCATCATCGACCCGCGCACGGTGTTCTTCCGGGGCCGCACCATGGGCCTCTACGAAGGCCTCACCGTGGCCGTCGGCTTTCAGAAAGGCGTGGTGGCCGAGCCGCCACCGCCCACCTTCTGGGAGAAACACGCCGTGCCGCTCGTGGGCGGGTTCATCACCTTGCTGTTGCTGCTCTACTACGTCATCACCTGGTTCCGCCACGGCCGCGATCCGGACAAGCCCACGGTGATCCCGCTCTTCGAGGCGCCGGACGGACTTTCGCCGGCATCGGTGGGCGCCGTGATGAACGACGGCGCGGCCAACGAGCAGATCGCGCCGGCCATGATCAGCCTGGCGGTGAAGGGCTACATCCGCATCGAGGAGGAGAAGGAGAAGATGCTCCTGGGCCTGATCACCAAGCATACCTACACCTTGAGGAAACTGAAGCCCGGTTCGGGGTTGCCCAGGGAGGAACAGGAACTCCTCAACCACATGTTCGGCAGCGGCCAGGATCGCTACGAGATCACCGGCACGTACGATCCGAGCGTGCAGAGCATGGCCAGCGCCTTCCGCCGCACGTTGCGCGACCAGTGGCACGGCTTCCTGAACAAGGGCAACAACCTTCGCTTCCTGTGGATCCCCGTGCTCTGCGTGATCGCCGCCTTCATCGCGCTCATCGTGCTGTACAACAACACCTGGGAGGACAACGGCGTGGTGTACATCATCGCGTTCCTCGCGGCCAACCTGGTGTTCTTCGTGGTGTACGTGAAGCTGATCAAGAAGCCCAGCGTGGAGAAGCAGGCCCTGCGCTCAAAGCTGCTCGGCTTCAAGATGTACCTGAGCGCGGCGGAAGAGAAGCAGTTGCAGCATTTCAACCCGCCCGCCCTCACGCCCGAGGTCTTTGAGAAATTTCTGCCCTACGCCATCGCGTTCGGCGTGGAGGAGGTGTGGGGCGACCGCTTCCAGGACATGATCAGCAAGGCCCTGGTTGACCCGAACTACCGGTCCGGTTGGTACAGCGGCTCCATCCCGCACTACGGCGCGTTCTCCCGGAGCATGTCGTCCTCGCTCAACAGCAGCGTCAGTTCCAGCAGCACGCCGCCCAGCAAGAGCGGTGGAAGTGGGGGCGGGGGTTCTTCGGGGGGCGGTGGCGGTGGCGGAGGAGGAGGTGGGTGGTAAGCCGTATGCATGGCAGGAATGATGCGCAGCGTTACGATCATCGAGCAAGGGCGCGAGGGCCGCGTGCGGTACGCCGGACCGATCGGCTCGTTGGAAGGCTACCTGGAATTCGGTGGCAACGACGTCGTGGCGATCGTGAACATGGGCTCACGGGAGGATCGGACACGCTCCCATCCATGGGCCGTGGAGCAGTGGGCGGAAGTCCTGCGTTTCATCGCCGATGAAGTGATCAGGCAACGAGCTCCTGCATGCACGGCGGTGATCGATGAGCAGCGCGGCGAGATCATCCTGCGCAGGTCAGGTATTAGCGCCCCCCCGCCCGTGCCCACATCGCCCACACCGCAGCAGAAGAGCGTGGCCTTCGTCCGCCGGTATTCAACCCTCAAAGCCATGGCTGGAATAGGCCTGCTCGTCATCACCATTGTCGTGGGTGCGGTCTTCTGGATCGGGAAGAAGACGCTCATGATCACGGCGGTGAACGGCATACCGCTGAACGAGTGCGTACGTACGGACCAGCATATCGCCTCGCTGATCCAGACCACGGACCCGCATGCGGTGGAGATCAGCGGCCGGGGCGCCAACACGACCACGAGCGTCAGCATCATATTGATCCCGCTGAACGGGTCCAAGCCCCAACTGGTACCTGTGGCCACCGGCTTGAACGGGAACTCCCTGGGCCTCTCGCGCATCATGGGCAGCGATGGGCGTACGCTCTGGTTCGATGCCGCCGGACTGAACGGGGTGCGCTTGAGCGACCACGAGTTGATCACCCCGAAGGACCTGCGCGCGGCCAACCCCGCATTGGACCCCTCTTGGTGGGAGGACCCGCGCGGTATGGACCTCGTGGATGGCCGGTTGCACATCATGCGCGATGACCGCAGCGCCGCCATCGAGCTGGACCCTGCGTCCTTGAAGGCTTCACCCACGACCCCCAAACCTTCCAACAGGTACTTCGATCGGCATTCGCCAGCGGACTTCCTCGCATCGGGCAGCATCCGCACACCGGGCACTTGGCTCGGGCTGCTGTCGGAGCAAGAGCTTGGTAGCGAATATCAACCCGGCAAGCGGGTAGGGCCGGTGGAGCATGCCAACAGCGCGAAGGTGCTGCGACGCCTGTACAAGGCCGAGATCGAACCCGCAACGGATGGTACACACCACCGGATCCGTTCCATTGCACCGTTGGACAGCACCACCTATTTGAACGGGGCCTTCGTGCGCATGGATGTGAGGTCGGAACCCATCCGACTGAACGATCCGGACGGTCTGCTGATGCTCTACACGTCCGCCCCGGGCCAACAGGGAACAACCATGGTGGCACGGATCGATGACCAAGGCCGGATCCTGTGGAAGGTGGATACCGGGATCGACCGGTTCAAGTTGGAGCAGATCCTACCGGGGCCGGGATCAACGGCGTTCGTAGGTCCCCGCCCGCCGATACCCGGCAAGTTGAGTGAACCGCTTGTAGTGATCGTGGAGCACGGCACCGGTAAGGTCGCTACGCATTCCCTGTGGCGTTAGCGCGTTATGCCATTTACGCATTCAAGGCCGGCCAAGAGCCGCGCCGTGATCTTTTCGGAGGACGATACGCGAAACAGGTTGCGTAGCTGGGCCTACGGAACCTGTTTCGCGGAGAAGGCATCCGGAAAGAGGCCAAGCGGATCGGCTGGTATTGAATGCGTAGATGGTATTAGAAGCACCTCAGGGCTTCACCACTCGATAACGCATCCGCACATCGCTCATCACACTGCTGCTGCCCGAGGTTCGCGCATCGCGCATTGGCTTCAACGCGCTCCACGCCATGTGTTCCGTTCCGGGCGTGGCGGGCAGTTCGATATCCGCCGCCAGCCAGGTGTGGTCTTGGATGTGGAAGCTCACGGTCCGCGTGTATGACCTGGAGTTGAGCGGAGCGACGGCGGTGACGATGAACTGGCCATCTTCCTCTCGGAAGAGCGATCGGTCGATCATGGCGTAGGCATTGTCCTTCGGCCCGGCATACAGGCTGAGGCGGATCTGGTCCGGTTCGCGCGCGGCAGCGGTGATCCGCGCCAGGGGTACGTATACTTCGAGCTCCAGCAACAGTTCCTTGCCATCGATGCGCGGCGGCCGAGGAATGCCCAGCAGGAATGATCCTGAAATACCGAAAAGTGCTGCCTGGCCCAAGGCTACCGAAAGGCCCAAGGCTTTCCAGAAGTCCGGCCATTCCGTGGCGTGGACGAGCTTGGTACCGAGCAGCCCCAGCAGCGCCCCGCCGAGAAAACCCGCGGGAATGAAAAGGAAAGCGACGGCGAACCCGCGCTTGCCCTCGAAATCACTCACACCCACTTTCCCTGCGACGTGGTTAGCGACGGGTGCCGTTACAATGGCCGTGACCACACCGGTGATCACGGCAACAAGGAGGGCGATCTTCCAGTTCATGATGGCGAAGTTGATCATTCCCTGGCCTTGACGCTCACGATCGATGTCGGCGTACGGATCGGTTCCGGAACATCCTCCCTGATCGTCAAGGTCGTCCTGCCTACGGTGGGCAAGCCCTCTGCGCCACGGTCTCGCCTCTCATCGCTTCACCTTGCTGGCTCTCAGTTCGGTCACGATCCGCTTCATGGCCTTCGTATCCACCGTGTCGTAATCTGTCTTGTCGTAGATGCTCAAGAGATACACTTCACGGTCCTCGGTAACGACGTAGGTGATCACCCGCGCACCGCCGCTCTTCCCCTTGCCTTTGCTCGCTATGGCCAGCCGCACCTTGTACAAGCCATGCCCAAGGCTGGTGCCCGCATTCGGGCGCTGCTCCAGTTCCTTCTCCAGCTTCAATAGGTCCTTGGCGAGGGAACGATGCCGCTTCAACAGCGGCCGCAACTCCTTCTCGAAGCCAGGAGTGGGAATGACCCTATGCGCCACGCAGCGCATCCTTCAGGGTCCGCTTCTTCAACTTCCCTGAACGCATGCGCGCCACTTGATCCAGTGCACTGCTCAGCTTGCTCTTGAGGTTGAGCAATTGCTCGTAATGGCGCAACTTCCCCACCAACTCGTTCCAGTCTTCCAAGGCCACCAGAACGGCCTGGTCATTCCCGTTGGTGTCCTTCACGGTTTGTGTTGGGACTTTCATGCAATCAAAAGTAAGGTCAATTCCGATCCAGCTTCCATGATCGCCAGGATCGTCCTGCCTGCGGCGGGCAAGCTCCCTGCGCCACGGTGCCACCCGTCCCACCGAGCACGACCAGTCCCGCCTTGAAGGGATCCATCAACTGTTCCACTCCGGCCGGGGTGTGTTGATGTTCCGTGCGCGAGGGATGGTGTTCCCGAGCCAGGATGTCTTGGATCAACAGGGGCCGAACCGTACTTTGCTCGCTCGCGATGAACCCTTCCACCTCCCAACAGATCATCGGCAACGTCTGCGCCGGTCTCGCCACCCTCGTCTTTCTGATCCCGCTGCAACGGTTCCTTTTGGAATGGGCGAGGAGGGAGGCCAGCAACGATCAATGGGTCACGCCCGCCCTGTACCAATTGGTCCCAATGTGGCTGCTGTTGATGGTAGCGTTGCTCTGCGTTACCGCCAGTGGCGGGTTCGATCGGCTGCGACTGGGCCGGCCCGCGCTTTATGCGCTCACCGTGGCAGCGTCAGGTGCGCTGGCGGTCGTCTCGTTCGTCCTCATCGCCTTCTACATCCGGCCCGGGTTCACACCGCGCGTTCTCTACAGCCCGGTGCTCTACCTCGTCACGTTCTCCACCGTGCTGATCGTGGTCGCGAGCCTCAACCCGAAGCTGGCATCCGTATTTCCCACGCAGTGGTTGCATCGGTCGTGGACGGTATTCGCTGCCTTGAGCCTCGTTGGCTGCGTGGCCTTCTTCGGCTACCGGCTCGTGACCACAGGCGTGGACGGCGTGGCCCGCATCACCCACGACATGCGCAATCCCGGTCCATCGCCGGCGGAATTGCTCGCCAAGGTCGCCGCGCTTGATCCGGATACCAACTTCCAGGACCTGCTCCGCCTGGCCGATGGGTACCAGCCCGACGAAGTGCGCGAAGCCGCCACCGCCCGCCTGCGCTCGGGTCCGAGGTTCCTGGAGCTGATGGCCACCGAGTTGGAAAGCGGCCATGTGGAAGTCGCGGTGGGCTTCCTGCACAGCGCCACGCTGACGCCCGAAGAGAAAGGCCGCTTCGCCAATCCCGCGCGCACGGCCATGCAGCGTTGGGTGGACCGTATTCCCGCGCACAACTACACCACGAAAGAAAACCTCAAGAATTTGAAGCGCTGGGGCAATGAGATGTTCCGCGTCCTTCCCGAAAAGTTCGTTGGCACCAGTGTTGACTTCACCGAGGTCATTGCTGATTTCAAGTGGAGGCTCGAAGAGTAGTGGGTCGCACTGAGGCGCAATATCACCATGGCGACATCGTTGGACACGTCACATCGACCATGACCGAGAACCTCGGCTCAACAGCCGAACTCCTGTATCAGATAGGCTTCGGCATCGCGGTCTTCGCACCACTGGTTGCATTGGTGTTCCTCTCCATTTCGCTTTGGCAGCGACACCGTTCCGGATACAACCCGATCAAGTTCTGGGGGCTGATCTTCATTCTTACCCTGTTGATCAACCCGTTCAGTCAGGTTTTTCTTCTTGAGCATTTGGACAGCATGCGTGGACGTGCACTCGCAGATCGGGCGCAAGCCGCAGGTATCATCGGCATGGATCGCGATCAGGTGCGTGCGCTGCTTGGTGAACCATCCGAAACCCCGGACTACGGGACTGGTGAACCCCAATGGAACTACAAGCAGATGCCCGGTTATTGGTTCGGTAGCAACTTCCAGGTCTTCTTCAGATCCAACATCGTCCACAGTATAGAAGCCAACGACGACTAGCATAGTATGATCCCCGAGCCCTTCAGCCAGCAGATCGCGGAGTTCCCCGCGCCCTTGCGCGCGCTCATTGAGGCCGAGATCGCAGCCGGCAACAGCATCGCCGCCATCGAACATGGCTTTCCCGCCGCGCCGTGCGGCGCGTCCGTAATGCTGGCCAAGGCCGTGCAAGATGAACGCCGGAAGTCAGCGGGCGAAGTGCGGTTTTACGCGCGCAACAACTCCTCCTACGCGGGCGAGTTCACCACCGCACAGCGGCACTTCTTCGTGCTCGAACCGCCGTTGCCGCCACCACCGGATCCGGACATGGACGCCATCCGCAAAGCGCATGAACCGAAGCCGGATGTGCTCTCCCAATTGGCCCAGCGGGAAACCGGCTCGGGCCTAACGATCGGTAAGGAACTGGTACAGGAACGTCCCGCGGCCGCTCCAGATCCGACACGCGCGCTGACGATAACCGAAACCGCCACCAGCGCGACATTCCTTCTGCATTTCCGTGATCATCGCCCGCCGCACGAGGTCCAATTCGCGCTGGAGCGGGACCTGATGTCCTTGTTCACCGCCTCCATGCAGAATGACCGCCTGACTTTAAGGGCCAAGGCCATGGTGGTCGGCGCGCGGTACGACTTCGAGCTGCGCTTCGAAGCAGCGCTGCCGAACAACCATTGCTACTCACTCCGCGTGAATACATCGTGGGCCGACGCGGCGGCTACGCATCACGACTATTGCCGCAAGACGGCGAGCAGTTGGTTCGGTTTCTGGACGCGCGATTTCCAGCCCGCCGATCCGCCTGACACCGCTACCGGTCCGGACGTGCGTTACCAGGCCATCTGCGCCGCTTCATTGAACGCGGAAGCGCATCTGGATACCGTGCCCGCACTGCAACAAGCCGTCATCGCGGCGCTGAAGAGCGGCGCCCGGTTCAGTACCTCACACAAGGAAGGCGGCACGAACATCACATGGAACGGGGATCGCTTCGTGCGTGACGACTACGGCGACTATCCGGATCACATAACCTATACCAGCGAGGCGCACTTCCTGGAAGCGCTGCGGAAGTTCTACGATCGGGAGACCTCGAAGAACGTGTATCCCGAGAAGGTCTCAGAACTCGAGGCGTGGAGGCTTATGCTGCGGTTGCTCAGGAAATAGGACGGTCGGTTTGCACGATATGCCCATGAACATCGAAGGGCTCTCTTCCGGTACGCCCCCAGCACAGCTTGCCAAAGCATAGCCGTGCTACTGGGCCATGGCGATGAACACCGCTCGGTGATGCCGTTGCGATCCAATTCCACCAGACCACCGTTCTCCATTGCCTCGCAGATCAATTCGAGGTAGTTCGTGATCATCAGGATCCGCACCCTTGGGTAAGTCGGCCGTTCCTGCATGGGCGGGACTTCGCGGAATACCGCTCAGCTTGGGCCGTTCCATCATTCGGGTTCCATGTTCTCCAGGTCGTCCAGGTCCCGATGGCGCCCAGTAGCTCGTTTGTTCGTCACCAGATCAAGGTAGCCGATAGTTCATGGTCGGTCCTCCTTCAGTCGAGCAATGCGACAAATTCTTTGAAGTCTTTGCTCAGCATGCGTGGGACCCATGTATTGTTGGCGGAGGAACTCGACCGCGGCCAGTCGCTCTTCGGCTGATCGATCCGCCCAGTAAGCACGGTCGTTCTCGCCGGCCTTCAGCGTGGTGATACGAACCGTTCGTTCCATGCCTGAAAGATACGGCGCGGTCTATTGCGATCGAGCTTCTCGCGGCGTTGCCTGTCCCGGTCTTGAGCCGGGATGAATTTCACTCAGATGGTGGAGCCGGGGTAGACGGGTTTGAGGAAGCGGGATTCCATGCTTCAGTCAATCCACACGCGAATTGACTTTCGGACTGCGCTTGGTTGTGGTGCGAACCGGAGTCTTTTTGGCAACGGCGCGCTTCGCCTTGCGCTTGGCAACCTTCCGGGCCTGGATGAAAGCCGACACGATGCGCGCATCCTCGTCCGTATATGGACGATCGCCACCGATGTGGCCGATGTCATCCAGGGTTTTGAGTTTGGCGTCCGTGCCCTTGGCCTTCTTCGGGAGCGACTTCACCGCGTCGTGCATCCGCTTATCGGTGGAATCGCGCTTCGCTGGTTTATGCTTGGGCGAAGGGTGCTTGGCCTTGTATGCCTGGATATGCTCCGAAGCCAAACGTGTTTCCTCCTCGGTCATGGAGCGCCCGATGCCGATGTAGCCGATGTCGTCAAGGTCGATGTTCTTGCTCCTCATTACGGGAAGTATTGCTCCACAAGATAACGCGCAGCGGGCGGATAGATGACCATGAGATGGCCTCCGACGTGAACAGCCTTCAGTTTTTGGGTGTAGTGATGGATGAGCTTGGTCTTGGCCAGGAAGACTACGTTTCCTTCGAAGCCATGCTCGAAGGAAACCTTGCATACGAACGCGACCAGATTGCCCATCACGCCATCATACACCTTGTTCTTGCCCAAGTTGTGCGGTGCGCTTTCCACAAGTTGCATGGCCACGTGGTCGGGCTTCACTTCTAAAGAGACCAGCCCTTGGACCACGTTCGGGTTCTCCACTGTGGTCAGCTTGAACACCTTTCGTTCAGCGGATTTGAACTCCAACTTCCAGTCGAACAGCCATCCGCGCTTCTTTGCGACGGCCATTAGGTCCTCCTTGGTCAATGGCAATACCACCGTCTGGAAGCTATCGCCCGTCACCACGTTCTCGATGGAACGCGTGAGCTTGTCCACCTCGAATGCAAGAGCGCGGTGCTTGCTTGGATTGGGCATCTAATGCTGATCCAACTTCTTCACCATCGTCAATATCGTCGCCAGCGCCACCGTTTCCCCGGTCTCATCCACCACATCCACCAACCACTTCACAATGCCCCGCGCCACATCCGCGCCCTTGGGAGAGTCAGCCGTCTTCGGCCGCTTCTCCTGGTCCAGCTTTTCGCGGCATGTGAACTTCACCTGGATGGTGGAGCCGGGGTACACCGGTTTTAGGAAGCGGCACTCTTCGATACCGTAGTTCAACAGCACCGGGCCTTTGGGCGGATCCACGAAGAGCCCCGCTGCGCGGCTCAAAATAAAATACCCGTGCGCCACGCGGCCGGTGAAGACGGTGCCATCGAGGCTGTTGGCATCCATGTGCGCGTAGAACTTGTCGCCGCTCAGCTCGGCGAAGTCCTCGATGTTCTGCAGCGTCACCAGGTGCTTCTCGGTGTGGAGGGTGTCGCCGATGTTCAGCTCCTCGAAGTGCAGGCGGAAGGGATGCTGCTCGGTGATGTGGTAGGTGGCGCCCTGCTGGTATTGCTGCGTGAGCGCGGTGATCATGCTCGGGTGGCCCTGTACGGCCGTGCGCTGCAGGTAGTGCATCACGCCGCGCTTGCCGCCCATCTCCTCGCCGCCGCCCGCGCGGCCGGGGCCGCCGTGTACGAGCGTAGCGAGCGGACTGCCGTGGCCGGTGTTCTCCTTCGCCATGTCGCGGTTGAGCACCAGCATGCGGCCGTGGTGGCTGGCCGCGCCCCACACGAACTGCTGGGCATACTGCGGGTTGTGCGTAGCGATGGTGGCCACCAGCGAACCCTTGCCCAGCTTGCTCAGCGCGATGGCATCGTCCAGGTCACGGTAAGGCATCAGCGTGCTCACCGGACCGAAAGCCTCCACGTTGTGGCTCACCTGGTGCTTCCAGGGATCGTTGTTCAGCAGCAGGATGGGGCTCATGAAAGCGCCCTTCGCAGAGTCCGCTCCTGTCACGGTCACAGAGTCCGGATCGCCAAAAACCACTTGCGAGCCTTTCAGCAGTTCGGTGAGCGCGCGCTTCACTTCTTCGCGCTGCGTCTTGCCCGCGAGCGCGCCCATGCGCACACCTTCCGCACGCGGGTCGCCGATCACGGTGCTGCCCAGGCGCTTGCCCAGGGCGATCTGCACGTCCTCCAGTATGTTCTGCGGCACCATGATGCGCCGTGCGCCGGTGCAGCGCTGGCCGCACTTCAGCGTGATCTCGCGCGTGACCTCCTTGATGAAGAGGTCGTACTCCTCGGTGCCGGGCACGGCGTCGGGGCCGAGCACGATGGCGTTGAGGCTGTCGGCCTCCATGTTGAAGGGCACGCTCTCGGCGATGAGGCGCGGGTGCGCCTTCAGCATGCGGCCCGTGCTGGCGCTGCCGGTGAAGGTGACGACGTCCTGGCTGATGACGTGGTCCAGCAGATCGCCCGCGCTGCCCACGATCAGCTGCAACGCACCTTCCGGTACGATGCCACTGGCCACGATGTCCTCCACCATCGCCGCAGTGAGGTAGCTGGTCACGGTGGCGGGCTTCACCACGGCGGGCACGCCGGCCATCCAGTTCACCGCGATCTTCTCCAGCATGCCCCAGATGGGGAAGTTGAAGGCGTTGATGTGTACGGCCACGCCCTCCTTGGGCACCATGATGTGGTGGCCGATGAAGGTGCCGTTCTTGCTGGTCTTGATGGCCTCGCCGTCCACGTAGAAGGGCATGTTGCCCAGGGTGCGGCGCAGGCTGGCGTTGGCGAAGAGGTTGCCGATACCGCCCTCGATGTCCACCCAGCTGTCGGGCTTGGTGGCTCCGGTCTTGTAGCTGATCTGGTAGTATTTGTCCTTGCGCTCCATCAGGTACATGGCCAGGGCCTTCAGCATGCGGCCGCGCTCGGGGAAGGTCATCTTGCGCAGGGGAGGGCCGCCGACCTCGCGGGCGTAGGTGAGCATGGCGCCGAAGTCGAGGCCGCCGCTGCTTGTCGTGGCGACGAGTTCACCGGTACTGGCGTCAACGAGTTCCGCCTGTTTTCCTGAACCGGCCACCCATTGGCCGGCGATGTAGTTCTTGAGTTGCATTGGGGCGAAGGTAGCCGTGGAGGTGGTTATCTTTGGGCTACGGATAGAACCATGGATACCCGCGCGCTCAAGCTCGAACTGCTGGAAAAACTAGCCGCTGTGAACGACGCCGCGAAGTTGAACGAGGTGAAGCATGTCCTCGATGGCACGGATGGCTTCGAATTATCCGATGCCGAACTGAACGTGGTGAGCGAGCGCTTCGAGCAATACAAGCGTGGCGAAGCGAAGACCTACACATGGGAGGAGGTCCAGCGCATGTTGGAAGAGAACCGGCGGAAGGACCAGCGATGAGCTTCAGGCTCGTCATCCACGAAGAGGCTTATCGGGAGTTGGACGAAGCCGAGCGGTACATCGAGGCACGGCGTTCGGGCTATGGGCGGAAGTTCCGCGCCGAGGTCGACCATTGTCTGCGGTTCATCCAAGAGCGCCCGACGGGATATGCACTACGGTGCGCGGGTTTCCGCTATGGGTCGGTGGCCCGGTTTTCGTACCGCGTGATCTATCGGGTCTATGAGGATGTGATCTTTGTCGCGGCCGTGTACCACGGCAAGCGCAAGCCATACGGATGGATGAGCCGTACGATATAACTCAATGGCCGCGCTCGGAGAAGGTCATCTTGCGCAGGCGTCATCGTCCCGCACAAGCGGGAGGCGGGCCGCCGACCTCGCGGGCGTAGTGGAGCATGGTACCGAAGTCGAGCCCGCCCGACGATGTCGTGGCCACGAGTTCACCGGTACTGGCGTCAACGAGTTCCGCCTGTTTTCCTGAACCGGCCACCCATTGGCCGGCGATGTAGTTCTTGAGTTGTTCAGGCATGGACGGAGCGTGCTTGGTGAATGGCGAATGGGAGTTGGTGAATGGGGAGGGCTCGGCCATTCGCTATTCGCCAACTCCCATTCACCCGCGTTTCAGCCACCCATTGGCCGGCGATGTAGTTCTTGAGTTGCATTGGGGCGAAGTTCGGGAGGAAAGGTCAACTGCAACGGCGCAATCCCGCATCGTGGTGCGGGGCAGGCTGCAACGGGTCCGCAACCTGAATGCGTACTTGTCACACGGAGCTTGTCGAAGTGTGGGCGTGCCGGCGCCAAATGCGCGCCGTCGCGCTATCCGCAGTAGTCCGCACTCCTTCGGTCGCCTTAGCCTTCGGCGGCGGCGACCTCCTCGTTTGCGGGCTACTTGCTCCTATCGCTCACGCGGACCTCGTACATGCCCACTCGCGATCGGCCTTCACGCCGCAGTAGCATGCCCTGCCGAATTGTCCTGTTCCATGCTTTGGCACGCTCATCGCGTAGCAGGGGCACCCATCCAGCTCCATAAGGATACGATGGGATGTGATGACCAAGCGTAGTGTTGAGGCGGTGCTGGCCCCGCCGCGTACCCACATGGTGGGCGATGGATTCAAGGTGAGCAACTTCTTTCCGAGCGGATACAACATCCCGCAGGACCGGCTCAGTCCGTTCTTCCTGTTGGACTACAATGCGCCGGTGGAGTTCAGCCCGCGCGAGGAGCCGCGCGGTGTGGGCGTACACCCGCACCGGGGCTTCGAAACGGTCACCTTCGCCTTCAAGGGCAAGGTGGCGCACCATGATAGCGCCGGCAACAGCGGCATCATCGGCGAGGGCGATGTGCAGTGGATGACCGCCGCGAGCGGTGTGCTGCACAAGGAGTACCACGAAAAGGAATTCTCACGCACCGGTGGAACCTTCCACATGGCGCAGTTGTGGGTGAACCTGCCTGCGAAGCACAAGATGGAGGCACCGCGTTACCAGGCCATCAAGGCCGGCGACATGCCCGAGGTGCAGCTGCCTGATGGCAGGAGCACTGCCCACATCCTGGCCGGTGAGGCCTTCGGTGCCAAAGGTCCCGCGAAAACCTGGTCGCCGATCATTGCGGCGGTGATCAAGTTGGGTGCCGGTGGCAGGGCCGACTTCGAACTGCCCGCCGGGTCCAACAGCACCATCCTGGTGGTGGAAGGCGACACCGTGATCAATGGTGCGGCCGCCCCGGTGGACAACCTGGTGATCCTGGCCAATGACGGCACCGGTGTGGAAGCGACCAGTGCGAACGGCGCCAAACTGCTGGTGTTGAGCGGCGAGCCGCTGAACGAACCCATCGCGGCCTATGGACCCTTCGTGATGAACACCGTTGAGGAGATCCGGCAGGCCATGGTGGATGTACAGACTGGCAAGTTCGGTGTGCTGGAGGAATGACCGTTCAAGTGCGAGCACGTTGGGGCCGTGGAAGCATGGCCCCAGCGGCTTTCCGGGTGGACGAGGAGCGGTGGGTCGCATCGCGCCGCATCGCCGAATGAAGCACGCGCGTTGCCGCCCGGGTTCATTGTCCCGGACTTGGCGGGCATGGGTTCCTCTCGGGGCAGTGCATCATACCATTTACGCATTCAAGGCCGGCCAAGAGCCGCGCCGTGATCTTTTCGGAGGACGATACGCGAAACAGGTTGCGTAGCGGGGCCTACGGAACCTGTTTCGCGGAGAAGGCATCCGGAAAGAGGCTAAGCGGATCGGCTGGTATTGAATGCGTAGATGGTATCACCCATCCGATACCGAACTGCTCGAAGCCAGGGTCATTGAATTGTACCTGTGCTGCCTTCGGAAGGGACGCGCAGAGCAGGGCGGTACCGAACAAGGTTCTCATGGTATGAAGGGCGTTGGAACAAGGCAGGGTTGTCATTTCATGCCGATCAACCCCTTGAAGGCAGGCTTTCGGGCCGGGATGGCCCCTGGGCACCTGTTCGCAGCGCGGTGTCGTGGGCCGGGCCGGACGTGTGGATGTGGTGGGGTATGGCACCAAGGCTGATGGCGGTCAGCTCGCTGGTGCCGGCAGCCCCATGCGCAGCGCCCGCATGCACGTGGAGCCCTTTGTCCCCGTGGTCTTTCGATCGCGTGGGGTGGATGCTCGGAAGGATGCGTCACCAGGGTGATCCAACGAGCGCCATAGTGGCTCCCGGGCAGGCGCCTGGCACCTCGGCGACTCGTTGTCCGGGTGTGTCGTTCGGTTGATATTTTCCTTTCCTCACCCCCCCGGTCACGCCTCATCTTTGTACCATAACCTAAACCTCCGGTCCATGAGAAAGCATCTACTCCTTCTTGCGAACGGTTTCCTGGTCCCTGCGCTGCTCTGCGCGCAAATACCCAATGGCGGCTTTGAGACCTGGAGCCCTTCAGGCATGGGCTATGACGACCCCGATGGCTGGGTCACCTGGAATACGATCTCCTTTCCCATAGATGGCACCCTGAATTGCGAAGAGGGTTCGCCCGGCGCCGTGGGAGCCTCCTTTGCTAAGGTGACGACCCTGAGCGTGACCGGCGTCGGCATCCTGCCGGGGTTCCTCTTCACGGGCGATATGTCGGCCGCCGGCTTTCCGTACGCCTCGCGGCCCGCGGCGATGAACGGCATGTACCAGTACAACATCCCCGCTGGCGATGGTGGCACCATCGCCGCATCGTTCACCAAGTGGGTGGGTGGCGCGCAGACCTCCGTGGGCGGCGGCGTGATGACCATCGCCCCGGGTTCGCAAAGCAGCTGGGGCTCGTTCAGCATTCCGATCACCTGGCTCACGGCTGACTACCCCGATACGGCGGTCGTCACGGTGATGTCCAGCACCGGTGGTGGAGTGGCCGGCAGCACCGTATGGGTGGACGACTTAGAATTCGGTGCGTTCACCGGCGTTCATGAAGCGGGCACGGAAATCACATTCACACTGGCGCCATCGCCGGCCACGGACGTGTTGACGATCGCCGCCGACCGCGAGTTGCGGGAGTTCGAAGTGATCGACCTGAGCGGCCGCGTGCGCGCGCACGAGAACGTGATCGGTCGCCAGGTGCAGGTGGACGTACGGACCCTGGCCGATGGGATGTATGTGGGGCGGTTGCGCTTCGCGGACGGTACCATCGCCAACCGGACCTTCGTGAAGAACTGAACCGTGTGGGATCGCAATGAGGATGGGCCGCATCGCGGCCCATCCTCATTGGCGGGGGTGCCCGGCCTCACCGCGATACACCGTCCGCAGGCGACGTAGGAATGATGGCCGTCAAGGAGACGGGGATGGGGCCTGGACCATGCGCGTCGTCATTGTCCGGTGGATGCACCTTGGTCAACTTTCGGGAAATCGTACGCACATGTGCCATCGATACACATCCTTGATGCTGGCCACCTTGATCGGCTCCCCGGCCACGGCCCAGGCCCAGACGAACTACCAACTGGACCCAACGGGTGCCTCACAAGGTGTGCAGCCGCTCGACCTCGGCGGTGGCGGCACGTTGTACATATGCGAACGGAAGTTCGGCTGGGATTCCACCCACGTCGCCCTGCTCAACACCGCGCCCGACCATACCTTGAACGGCGCATCAGCTTTTCGCGGCCACAGCTGGGTGACCTTCCTGAACGATGCCGACCCGCTGGGTACGGGATACGCCCTGTGCGGCAGCCAGTCGAGCGCGGGCCTTTCGTACGCGTTCATCACCCACCTCACCGGCACCTTTGCTACAGATTGGAGCCGGTCCATCGACGGCATCAATGGCGTGGGCTTCTTTCAGGACCAGATAGCAGCCGTGATCCCATCCGGCTCGTCGTTCACGGCGTACACCAAACGAGGCGGCATGCTTGCCTCCGGCTCCTACCGGCTCTTCGGTGAGGAGAGCGGTGCCACATGGAACGGCCAGGCGATGACCGCACCGGCCGGTGTGCTCTACAACGTGTCCGGTGCCATCGCGTCCGCCACGGATGAACACACGCTATACGGTGCGGGTGCGTTCGACCCGACCAATTGGGATCGAAGCCTGATGCTGATGCGCACCGACCTGACCGGTGCCACGTGGATGAAGTTCTATGACATGCTGGCCAGCAGCAGCACGAGCCAGGCGGAGGTGACGTTCTCGCTGATCCCCACCAGTGACGGCAACTTCCTGCTGGCCGCGTATTTCAGCACCGGTGCCTCGACCTTCGAGGGGTGCCTGCTGAAGCTGGCAGGCGATGGCAGCGTGCTCTGGTGCCGACGTTACGCCGACGCGAGCGGAGGGTTGACGCTGAAAACGGTGGTCGAGTTGCCGGGTGGTGGCCTCATGGTGGCGGGCGAGGACGCCTTTTACCATGCCATGGTGCTGGACCTGCAAGCCGATGGCACACTGGTGGGCGCGCGACGCTACCAGATAGCGGGTGATGTCGTTCAGCGCTTCCACATCAACAGCCTTGGCGGCTTGAAGCTGCTCACGCAGGACAAGGTGATCACCTTCAACAGTGTGGGTGAGTCGTGTGACTTCGTGGACGTAAGTACGGTGACATCCATGCCCCACACCCCAACGATCACCACGCATGTGATGACCAATGCGCCCTTCACGCCCACCACAACCGTGTTGAGCACGCCTGTGCGGACGAACGACCTATCCTGGACCCCTACCTGCGTGGTGAACGGCGTTCAGGAACCGGGCCCTGTCGCGGGTTCACTGGTACACCCGGTTCCCACTGCGCGGACTGCCCATATCGCGGGACTGCATGCGGATGAACGGGTCATCGTGCGCGACATCGCCGGGGCGGTGCGCTTCGATGGTGGATACGGCGATGGGGTGGACATGCGGGATTGGCCGGCTGGCGCATACTTCTGTGAGGTTCCGCGCGTGGGCTGGAGGCTGCGGCTGGTCCGGGAATGAACCGACCGCGATCAGGTGTGTTGGGTTGAAAGGCCTGATGCGTACTCCCCACGTCCTCATGGCGGGGTACATACATTCGTTCATGCGATCAACCCTCCGTACAACGCTTGCGTTCGTTCCGATCATTACCCTCACGCTCCCCGCCTGCAACGTGGTGAGGATGCAGGCTCGCCACACCCAGAAGGAGTTCAAGAAGGCAGGGCTTGCCGAGCACACGTTCGCCGGACCCAACGGCCCCATGCACGTGTTGAGCGCGCCGTTCACCGGCAAGCCGAAGCTGATGTTGGTACACGGCGTCACCTCCAGCGCGGCCATGTGGGCGGGCAACGCCGCGCCGCTCAGCGCCACCTACGACCTCATCATCCCCGATCTCATCGGTCACGGAGGCAGCACCAATACCTGGAGCGGCAACAGCGTGGATGCGCAGGTGGCGCACCTCGGAGCCATCCTCGACAGCTTGCGTGTGCAGGAGCCCGTGTACCTGGTGGGTAGTTCCTACGGCGGAGCCATGGCAGCCAATTTCGCGGAGCAGCGGCCCGATCGCACCCGCGTGGTGGTGATCCATGACGGACCGGCCAATACCTACACCAAGGCTCTTGCGGACAGCGCGACCATTGCGCTCGGTGCCCCGGGCGGTGTGCGCGACTACTTCAGTCCAGCCACCCCGGATGATTTCCAGCGCAACATAAACGGCATCCTCTACGAGCCACGCAAGATCCCGCGCTTCGCGCTGAAGCAGCTCTTTGAGGCCGGTAAGGAGCGGCGGCCCGTGTACCTGGCCCTGCTCGATGACCTGATCAAGCGCGAGGACCAGTATGCGCACCACCGCTACATGTGGACCATGCCCGCCTTCGTGGTGTGGGGCGAGGGCGACCGCTTGATCCCGCCGGTGGTGGCACACGGGATCATGCGCATCAACGAGCTGCCCGCCGATCACTTGATCATGATGCCCCGGGCCGGCCATGCGGGCAACATCGAACGACCGCGTGAGTTCGAGGCGATCCTGCTGAAGATCCTCAAGGACGGGCCGTGCCCGATGCCCACCACCGTGGGCGATGGACCCTGTACGTTGGAATACTTCCCCTGGTGCGGCTGCGATGGGAAGACCTACCCGAACAAATGCGCGGCGTGGAGGGCCGGGGTGCGGGTGATTGCGCAAGGCGAATGCGAATAGGCGGGACAACCATCCTGCCTGCGGACAGCTGTTGGTCCGGGCTGAGCACCACAGCTTCGACCAAGACCTTTCACATCGGTTCCGTCCTGTATCCCGTGCAGAACAACGGATCCTTCGCTTCGCATTGGTCACCTTTGGCTGAGGTACGGTCAACCGCCCTTCGTAACGGGCACCAGTACCGTGGCCCAACGGATCCTGACGCACCCGTGCCGAGTTCACTCCCCGCCTTCCACCTCCTCCAGCACCCGTTCAAAACGGCGATCGGGAATGATCCAGACCAAGGCCACCAGCGCGTAGATCACGACGGAGACCACAGGCTGCCAGAAGGCTGCGATGATGGCCATCAGGTATGCCACACCGGAAAGATTGCCCTTGAGATCATTACCCAGAGCTTTCTTGAGGATGGAGCCGGGGCCTTGTTTCCGGATGATCATGCGCTGCAGGATGCCCCAGGCCGAGGCCGCCATCAACAGCACGGACCCGTACAGTGCGGTGGGCACGGGAGCCAAATGATTCTCGCCCACCCACGCCGTGGTGAAAGGGATCAACGAGAGCCAGAAGAGCAGGTGCAGGTTGGCCAAGAGCATGGCCCCGCTCACATGCGTCACCGTGTGGAACAGGTGGTGGTGGTTGTTCCAGTAGATGCCCACGTAGATGAAGCTGAGCACGTAACTGAGCACGTTGGGCAGCAGGGGCAGCAGGTCCCGCGCCGATGTGCCCTCGGGTACCTTGAACTCCAGCACCATGATGGTGATGAAGATGGCCATCATACCGTCGCTGAAGGCTTCTATGCGGTTGGATCCCATGGTGAGCGTATGGAAGGATGAACAGGGTCTGGAGGACGAACGAGAGGGCCGGTTCCCGAAGCGGATCCGCCGGGGTCGAATATCGGAGGAGACCGGCACGGATCTCTCGTCCATGCGTGGTCAGGGCAACTTCACGAAGGGCATGAGCCGTGATCCGGAGGAAGTCGTGATCCGTGCGGTGAAGTGCCCGGGAACGATGCCGTGCAGGTCCAGATCCCAACGTTGCCGGGCCGGCCCGGTGGCACGGGCCACCATGCGGCCACGCGTATCGGTCAGTTCGATCCCGGTGATGTTCGCGTTGGAAGCCGCACGAATGGTCAGTTGCTCCGTGGCCGGGTTCGGGAATAGCTCCACATCCGGTCCATCCATCGCGTACATGCCGGTCGTACATGCCTCGAAGGCCCCCGCATCAAGCAAGGCGTGCTGGCACCTCAATACCGCATTCGCAGGATGGACGTACTCGTACAGGGCGACCAGGGGATAGCCGTTGCTGCCAAGGCCTGCCGGCTGTCCGATGCCGAACGCGGGTGAACTTCCGGTGATGTGGTAGTCATAGTCGTCCGGATCGGCGAAGTCCGCCGCGATGATATCGGTGATGCGCAGGTTGGAGAGCGTATCCATGTCGCCCGGCCACGCGGGCATGAATTCACCACCACCGGCCAGCACATTGTTGTATGCTTTGAAGTACGCTTCGGGCGGGGCTTGGAAGAAACTGCCGTTCACCTTCTCGTTCACCAGCGTATTGTTCACCGCATACAGTTCCTGCGGTCCTGGATTGATCAGGCCCTCCATGCCGAAACCGACCATGTTGCTGTTCTGGCTTTGCAAGCCTTGTTGGATCACGTTGCCGATCAGGTAGGCCTGTCCGCCATTGGGCAGGTCGATCTCGCGACTGGCTTCCCCGCCCGCCTCGTTACTGAAGCGGTTGTACTCGATCACGTTCACCCAGGCGCGGCTCTTCAGCTCGTGACCGATGAAGGCGTGGTGGCTGTAATTGTACCGGAAGATGAGCGAGTCGACGTTCCCGATGTACAGGTTGTGTGAATAGCCATCGCCGTAGCCATGGTGGTCGAATTCCGTGTACTCGATGCGCACGGTGCACGGGTGGTACTCACCGCAGAGGATGCCCATCTCGTTGTGGTGGAAATGGCAATGTCGCACCGAGAGTCCCAGTCCTTCCAACCGGATACCTGCACCGTTGTGGTCCGGCACCTGGCATTCGCTGAACTCGATCCATTCCACCGTGGTGTTGTTCCCTTGAATCACCCAGATGGCCTTGTCGCCCCAGCTGAGTCCGTTGCTCTCCAGGTGCGCAAAGCCGCCCACACCGCGCAGCACCAGACCATCGGCCTGCCAGCGCGCCACATCGCTCGGGTACACACCCGCTAAAATGTTCACGGTATCACCGTCGCCAACGAGGGTGGAGACCTGGCTGGGCAGTGTCCAGGACTGGTCCGGTCCAACGGTCCACGTGGTGGCATGGGCCAAAGCGGCATCCAGCAGAACGGTAACGAGGAGCAAGCAACGCATGCTCGAAAATACGATGGTCCGACTCGGAGCAGGGTATTGTTCGTCCGTGATTTTCGGGCTTCCGTCGAACCGTTCCGGGTCCTCGTGCGTAGAACGGCCGCTCATCCGACCATGCACATGATCCGATCCGCCTTAACGGCCACTTGCGCCTTCCTCGTGGCCACCGCATTTCCAGCGACCATCACTTGGACCAACGGCGCCGGGACCGGTGTGTGGAACAATGCGGCGAACTGGAGCAGTGGCACGATCCCCGGAGTGAATGACGTGGCGCTCTTCGACGGCAGTTCCGGAGCCAACTGTGCGATGAACATTGCGGTGAATGTGCAGGGGATCCTCTTGAACGCCATGTACACGGGCATCCTTACGCAACAAGCAGGCATCCCGGTGACCGTGGGCACCTCGGGCTACATCCAGCACGGGGCCACCTTCCAAGGTGGAAATGCCGATATCACATTGAATGCCGGCAATTTCACCTTGACCGGAGGAAGCTTCACCACAACATCGGGCGCGTTGACCATCGGAGGTACGCGCACCATCAGTCAAACCCTGTTCGCACAGTTCGGCGGCACTTTCAACCACAACAACGGCTCTCTGGTGGTGACCCCGTATTGCAATGTGGGCCCGATGCTCACTTGGACGCTGGATGTGCTGCCCACCACGGTATTCTACGATGTGGTGATCAAGGCAAGCCATGGCTGGACAAGACCTCAAGTGGCCACGGCGCCGGGTGATGTGGTGAACGCCTCGCACGACCTGCGCCACGCGGACGGATACATCGTTGGCTACTTCGCCGTGAAGAACAACCTGCTGATCGGAGCGAACGCGGATGGAGGTACGGGTCTGATCACGGTGGATGGCATCGGCGCACAGACGTACAGCGTGGCGGCCGGATCCCCGCGCACGTGCAGGGTCGAAGTGGACAAGCCCTCGGGCAGCTTCACCCCGGCCATGGGCACTACGGACTTTTCGGTACAAGCCTTCAGCCTGGTGGCCGGGGACTTCACGGCGCCCAGCGGCGACCTGAACGTGGGAGGGACCTGGACCACGAGCCAGACCCTCTTCAGCCACAGCGGAGGCACGTACGCGCACAACAACGGCACCCTGTTGGTGAACCCGTATTGCAATGTGGGCCCGATGCTCACCTGGACGCTGGATGTACTGCCCACGACGGTGCTGTACGATGTGACCATCAACGCCAACCAGGCATGGACGATGCCGCACGTGACCACGGCACCGGGCGATGTGGTGAACGCTTCGCACGACCTGCGCCACGCGGACGGATACATCGTTGGCAACTTCGCCGTGAAGAACAACCTGCTGATCGGAGCGAACGCGGATGGCGGTACGGGTCTGATCACGGTGGATGGCAACGGCGCACAGACGTACAGCGTGGCGGGCGGATCCCCGCGCACGTGCAGGGTCGAAGTGGACAAGCCCTCGGGTGGCTTCACCCCGGCCATGGGCACTACGGACTTTTCGGTACAGGCCTTCAGCCTGGTGGCCGGGGACTTCACGGCGCCCAGCGGCGACCTGAACGTGGGCGGGACCTGGACCACGAGCCAGACACTCTTCAGCCACAGCGGAGGCACCTACGCGCACAACAACGGCACCTTGATGGTGAATCCGTATTGCAATGTGGGCCCGATGCTCACCTGGACACTGGATGTGTTGCCCACGACGGTGCTGTACGATGTGACCATCAACGCGAACCAGGCCTGGACGATGCCGCGCGTGGCCACGGCACCGGGCGATGTGGTGAACGCTTCGCACGACCTGCGCCACGCGGACGGATACATCGTTGGCAACTTCGCCACCAAGAACAACCTGCTGATCGGAGCGAACGCGGACGGCGGCACGGGTCTGATCACGGTGGATGGCAGCGGCGCACAGACGTACAGCGTGGCGGCCGGATCCCCACGCACGTGCAGGGTCGAGGTGGACAAGCCCTCGGGCAGCATCACCCCGGCCATGGGCACTACGGACTTTTCGGTACAGGGCTTCAGCCTGGTGGCCGGGGACTTCACGGCGCCCAGCGGCGACCTGAACGTGGGCGGGACCTGGACCACGAGCCAGACACTCTTCAGCCACAGCGGAGGCACGTACGCGCACAACAACGGCACCTTGATGGTGAATCCGTATTGCAATGTGGGCCCGATGCTCACCTGGACACTGGATGTGTTGCCCACGACGGTGCTGTACGATGTGACCATCAACGCCAACCAGGCATGGACGATGCCGCACGTGACCACGGCACCGGGCGATGTGGTGAACGCTTCGCACGACCTGCGCCACGCGGACGGATACAT
>Ga0209573_1000418_pt1 | contig 92563 bp, 76 predicted proteins | sample TNRBio252014_DNA_FD_185870 | JGI IMG/M metagenome (GOLD analysis project Ga0209573, IMG submission 185870) | Wastewater treatment Type I Accumulibacter community from EBPR Bioreactor in Madison, WI, USA - TNR Reactor_6/25/2014_ DNA (SPAdes)... | ecosystem: Engineered > Bioreactor > EBPR >...
ACGCGGATGACAGCGTAGTCTGTGGATGTCACTCCGCGCCTTCTTCCTCGTCGTTCTATGGACCAGTGCAGTCATCGCCGCTCCACCGGGGGCCACGCCGCTGTCGCCTCCAGCGCCGCCGAAGTCCGTCGCCCCCCACGTTTCGGCGAACTGGAAGGTCGGTGTGGCCGTCGCCAAAGTGACGCCGCAGAAAATGCTCTTCATGGCGGGTTACGCGTCGCGCAACAAGCCTGCGGAAGGCAAGGTGCAGGATCTTTTCGCCAAGGCGCTGGCGCTTCAAGATGAGCAGGGCAACAAGCTGGTGTTTGTGACGCTCGATCTCATCGGCGTGCCGCAATTGATGCGTCATGCGGTCGCTGAGCGTGCGGAGAAAGAGTTCAAGCTGCCGCAGGCGAACCTCGTCATGAACGCCTCGCACACGCACAGCGGCCCCTCGCTGCGCACGACGCCGCTCACTGAGAAGGACAAGGACAACCCGAAAGCCAAGGACTCCTGGGAATACACGCAGAAGCTGCAAAACGACATCGTTGGCATCATCGGCAAGGCGCTGGCGGAGGTGCAGCCTGCGCGTCTCACCTGGAACAAGGCGCGCTGCGGCTTCGCCATGAACCGCCGCCGCGACTACACGCTGCCGCCCGATCATCTGAACGCGAACAAAGCGCCGAACCCGAACGGTCCGGTGGATCACGAGGTGCCCGCCCTGCGTGTCGAAGCGCCTGATGGCACTCTGCGAGCGACGCTCTTTGGCTACGCCTGCCACAACACCAGCCTCGGCTTCTACAATTTCTGCGGCGACTACGCCGGTTTCGCGCAGGAATACCTCCAAGAGCATCGACCCGGCTTCACCGCGTTGTTTTTGATGGGCTGTGGCGCTGATCAGAACCCCTATCCGCGCCGCAGCGATGTGGTTCCCGGCATCACCGATCTCGAACTCTCGATGCAGCATGGCAGATCGCTCTCCAATGCCGTCGAAATGGCGCTCGTCGTGAATCCGCGCCCCATCGCGGGTCCGATTCGGGCCGCGTATGAGGAGATCATCCTCGATTACGCCAAACCGGGCCGCAGCCCGCATCCGTATCCCGTGCAGGTCATCAAACTCGGCAACGACCTCACCTTCATCACACTGGGCAGCGAGGTCGTGGTCGATTACTCACTGCGCTTCAAGCGTGAGTTTGCCGGTGAGGCAGGCGTGTGGGTGGCCGGTTACTCCAACGACTACACCGGCTACGTCCCGAGCCTTCGTGTTCTCAAAGAAGGTGGCTACGAGGCCGCCGCAGGCTGGGCTGAAAGCGTCGAAGACCGCATCGCAAAAAAAGTTCACGAGATGCACGCTCTTCTGTCAAAGTGACTGGCTCACAAGCCTGACAAGCGCTTCAACACCTCCACGGCCTTCGATTCAAAAAGCTTCTGCCACTCCGGGGCGACGATCACATCGCAATCTTCCTGCGCGTAGCCGGTGTTTCGGCGCTGCTGCTCCGTGGCGGTGTACCAGATGTAGCCGTTCGTGTAGCCGGAGACATGCGCGTTGGCATCCTGCGCGGCTTTTTTGATGTTCAGTCCGACTTGCACGGTGACCTCGCCGGGGAAGGTGACGAGCTTGAAGGCGCCGGCGCGCAGGCCGCAGACCTCGGCGTCGAGCGTGGCGCTGTTCGCGGCTTTCGTTTCGGCGAGGTGCCGTTTGAGCAAGGCGAGGTTCGCATTCAGCCGCGTGAGCTTTTCCATGAGGGCGAGATTACCGAGGTAGGCCTCGACGAGCGCCTTGTTGTCGGCGTCGAGCTGCTGGAGCGGCTTGGCGTTGTCGAGATAACCCTGCGCATAGTGTGAGGGCATCTCCGGGAAAAGTTTGTGCTGCATCAGCAGCGGGAGGAAGGTTTTGAAATTGATGTTCGTGGGCCGCAAAGCCGCCACGAGGGCCTTTTGCTCCGTCTCGATGTTGGAGATGCGTTTTTCAAAATCGGCGGCGCGAGGCAGTTGGAGCACTTCGCGGCTGATTTTCAGTGTGGCGTCGTTTTGCGGCTCAAATCGACGCATCGCGGCCAAAACGCTCGCGCCGAGCATGGTGCCGAGCGGCTCGGCATCGGCGGGGCGGCTGACTTCTTTGTAGTGAACGGGATTGATGTCGCCGCCGCAGCCTTGGACGAAGAAGGCCATCGCGCCGGTGGCTTCTTCAATGACTTTAGAGGCAAAACTGGGGTAGTCGGCCGAGCTGCCCTTGCTCGGCGGGTTCATGATCGGATGGCAGGCGAACTGATACACGACCGCGAAAGGCGTGCCGTCCGCGCGGTCCAGCCGCAGCAGGCCGATCTGCGGATCAATCGGCCCGGTGCTCACCACCTCCTCATCGCGCGGCATCGAATAGGCACGGCGCATGTCGATCTGCGTGCCGTCTTTCAGGAACATGCGGCGGTTTTCGCTGATGCGGCTCTCGCTCCCAACTCCGGCACTCACTTTGACCGGCACGAGATTCTTCGCGGCATCCTTCACCGCCTGCACGACGAGCTGCTGCAAATCATTGCGCACGATTCCGTGGCAGTGGCTGGCATTGATGATGACCTCGTCGGCCAGATCGCCAAGCTCCGCACGCACGTTCGCGAGAAAGCCGTTTCCGATGCGCCCGATGCCGCCGATGGCTACTGCATCCACCGTGATGAGCACCGCTGTGGTCTCTCCGCTCTTCAGCACGAGCGCCTTGGCAAAACACGGATCATTCACCGGCCCGGTGCGGTCCGTGATGTCCACCTTGGCGATGCCGGCGAGGATTTCAGCGTGCGCGGTGATGATGGAGCCCAGGAAGATGGCCAGAATGGCAAGACGGAGATGCATGAGCACTTACAACGTCAAGTGGGAGGATTCCTTGTCCGTTATGGGGCGCATAAATGAACCCGCTTTTAGGCTGTTCATCTCTTTGCGCGGTTGGTACTCTGCATTTCCAATCTTCGGAGGCATCCCACCATGACACACCGCCGTTCCTTTCTCACTTCCGCCACGGGCGCGGGTGCGCTCACCGCTTTGGGCAATCTTGGATTTCTTGGACGATTGCCATCCGTCTCTGCTGGTGAGGCAAAGCTGCCGCCGCATCTGGTGCGCTTTCATCCCGAGATCGAACCACTGGTGCGGCTGCTGGAGGACACACCGCGCGAGCGCGTGCTGGAGGAGGTCGCCTCGCGTGTGCAGCGCGGGCTGAGCTATCGTGAAGTGCTCGCCGCACTCATGCTGGCGGGCATTCGTAGCGTGCAGCCGCGTCCGGTGGGCTTCAAATTTCACGCGGTGCTGGTGGTGAACTCCGCGCACCTCGCCAGCCTCGCCTCGCCGGACTCGGAGCGCTGGCTGCCGATCTTCTGGGCGATTGACCAGTTCAAGTCCTCGCAGGCCGCGAACGTGAAGGAGGGCAACTGGCTCATGAGCCCGGTGGACGAGGCCAAAGTGCCGTTCAGCGACCGCGCGAAGAAGGCTTTCATCGAAGCGATGGACAATTGGGACGAAAGCGCCGCCGATGCCGCCATCACCGGCCTCGTGCGCACGGCGGGCGCGAACGAGCTGTTTGAAATCTTCGCTCGCTACGGCATGCGCGACTTTCGCGACATCGGCCATAAGGCGATCTACGTGGCGAACAGCTTTCGCACGCTCGAAGTCATCGGCTGGCATCATGCGGAGCCGGTGCTGCGCTCGCTCGCCTACGCCTTGCTCGACCGCACGGGTGCGAAGGAAAATCCCGCCAAGGCCGATCTGCCCGCCGACCGGCCTTTCCGTCAGAATCTGGAAATCGTGAAGCAGGTGCGCGAAGGCTGGCTGGACGGCAAACGTGATGCCGGCGCGACGAGGGAGCTGCTGCAAGCCGTGCGCGGCGGCGCGCCTGCCGACACCAGCGCGGCCGCCTTGAAGCTGCTGAATCAAGGCGTGGCACCGGAGTCGGTCTTTGATGCCTTGTTCGACAGCGCGGGCGAGTTGCTCATGCAGGCGCCCGGGATTCTCTCGCTGCACGCGATGACCTTCACCAACGCGATCCACTACGCCTGGCACCATGTGCAGAGCGATGAGACGCGTCGCCTGCTGCTGCTGCAAAACGCCGCCTTCCTCCCACTCTACCGGGGTGATCGCGCCGACAAAGGCATCCACATTGACACGCTCGAACCCATCACCCCGGACGCGAAGGGCGAAGAGGCTGTGGCGGAAATCTTTGCCGACATCGGCAAGGATCGCCTCACCGCCGCGCGCAAGGTGCTGGGCTATCTTCAGGATAAAAACAGCGCGCAACCCATCGCCGATGCCGCGCGCCGACTCGTCTTCCTCAAGGGCACGAACTCGCACGACTACAAGTTCAGCTCCGCCGTGCTGGAGGACTACGAGCACCTCGCCCAGCCCTGGCGCGACCGCTTGCTCGCCGCGAGTGTGTTTAACTTCCGCGGCTCCGGCGAAAAGGACAACGAACTGGTCGGACGCATCCGCTCGGCGTTGGGGGCCTAGCACCTGCGAGAGCCGGGACTGGAAAAAACGCCGTCGTGCAGCGGACTCACAATCGGATTGGAGCCTCTCGTCAATTTGGGTAAGCATGACGTGACATGTTTCTCACGATCTTCCTTGTTGGCGGCGGTTTGTTCACGCTTGCCGCCGCCTTCTTGAACCGGGACTGGTTCTTCCAGCATCCGAAAGCGGCGCTGGTGACATTCCTTTTGGGGCGTTCCGGAGCGCGGGCAGCCTATGCCTGCCTGGGTTTGCTGCTCACCGGAATCGGTCTCTGGCGCGTGGCCTCGCCACCGGCGACCGTCACTCCCGTCATGCTTCAGACCTTGACGCATCCCCAGGGTTTCTCCGTGCTGGACGCGGACGCCACATCCCGATTGCGTGTTGAAAAAAGGGCCAGGTGGCTGGAGCTAAAGGACGATGACTGGACGCGGTTTGAGATGGTTTTCGCCGAGGAGCACCCGCTGCATGCGCTCCTGGATGACACCGACTCGTTTGCTGTGGACTTTGATCCTGGGTTTCTACTGCGGCACCGTCTGGGGAGCCAGAAGATCCGGGGAACGCGGTTCTATTTCGACGCCAGCTTGAAGCCGTGTGACAACTATCTGTTCAGCCGCACCCCGCTTTCATCCGCCGAGTTTGTGGTGGTGGTCTGGGACAAGGCGGCCTCCGAGGCGTTTGGCGAAAAGCGGGGGCTGCGCGCGGTATGGTATCGCAAAACGGACGCGGAGTTCGCCAAGCACGCCGACGTTGATTGAACGTCATGTGGCCGCCGCCCTGGTCTGATGCAGCCCGCCTCTCACTCGCGTAGCTCCGCGATACCACGGCTGAGGCGGAATACTGTCTGCACCTCCGCATCCGTCAGCGCACGGTTGAAGAGGGCGATGTCATCCAGCAGGCCGACGTAGCTGTAGCCGAGCGTGAGGGCGCTCTGCTCGATGTCCCAGTTAAAGCTGTTTTCCCAGCCGGTGAACTCGCCTGCTTTCACGCCGTCGAGATAAAGGCGGCCCCAGCCGTCCTTCGCGCCTGTGTTGGCGTTGCCAAAGACGAAGCACACATGCGTCCAGCGCTCGCTGCTGAAGGAAGGTTTTTCCACGGCCACCATCGGGCGGCGGGCCATCTCCTCCCACTTCTCGTTGTTCGGGTTCCACAGCTTCGTGACGGCCATGATGGCGTAGCGAAAGTGGCGCGGCGTGTGATCCTTGCTGAACTCGACGAACATGTTCCCCTCGCCCCACGCCTGCGCCACAAACTGCAGCGGATCGCAGTAACCGGGCTCCAGATCCTTGTCCGGGTCCAGCTTCATCCAAAACGACGCGCTGCCGCTCCAGTTCTTCGGCTGGAAGCCGAGGTTGCCCTTGCCACGGAAGAACACGAGGTCCTTCGACTTCCGGCGGAAGGCCAGCGCATCGCCAAAGCGCCCCTCGCCCTTCGCGATCTCGATGCCATCGGCCTCCGCGAGGCCTGGTTTCGGTTCTGCACGTTTGCGGCCTGGGGCGGTGAGGATTTGTTTCTCGCCGGCGGCAAAGTCCGCGTCTGGGCCGTGGTCAAACGACGCATGAAACAGCAGCGCGGACTTCAGCGCCTCATCGGCGCTGGCGGTGAAGGTGAAGGCGAGGAGGAAAAGAGCGGTGCGCATGAGAGGGAAGGTGATTGATTGAAACAAGGTCAGAATACGCGCGAGCCTTCGCCCTTTCGACATGGAGGCAACCGCGCAGTCTTCAGGCCTGCGAAGCATCACCACCACGCAGCAGAAGACCGACTGCCATGCAGCCGCCAGCGGCGCTGCTCGTCCACCACCAAGGCAGCGGGCATTGCAGGCCGAGCGAGATCCATAGCGGGCCGGCGATGAGAAAAGTCCAGCTTAACAATCTCACGAGCGGCTGGTAGCGCACCGGATCGCGGGCGAGAAACCACAGCACGAGCGCGAGGACCACGGAGGCGCAGGCGGCATCCGCCGTCATGAAGACGGAGAGCGGATCGAGCCGCGGCTGGCCGTAGCCCATGAACCAGGAGAATTTTTCCAAAGCCTGCGCAGGCAGGAGGATGCCGGGCACGCCGGTGAAGAGGACCAGGGCGGCGGCACGCAGCACAAGGCTTTGACGCGCGATGGATGCGGAGGCGGAGTCAGCGGTGTTCATGGGCGTTTGGGGTTGGAGAGTTTTTGGAAAAGCAGGACGATCAGCACCAGCAGGGCCAGCATCGACCAGGTGCCGTAGCGGCGGTAGGTGCCGGTGGCCTCCATGAGCGCATACACAGCCCACACGCCTAGGATGAGAGCGGCGAGAAACGGAACCGCCCATGGATGCGCAAAGTTCAACGTCCAGCCGAGGCCCGCGATGCGCTTTGGCACGGCGATGCGCGGATCTTCGCGGCAGAAGTAGATGAACCAGAGATACCAGTTCGCGGGATCATCGGTGAAGCGTGAGAGATCGGTTTTGACCGGTTGATCGAGGCCCGCCGCTGCCTGCACCTGCGTGCGAAACTCCGCCGCGGTGGCAAAGCGCAGCTCAGGCGTCTTTTCGAGCGCCCGGAGCACGATCTCGTCGATGCGCACATCCACCTGCACACGCTTCGAGGGCGGCTCGGCCTGCTCGCGCGGCCTTTCGCCAGTGAGCATTTCATAGAGCACCACGCCAAGGGAGTAGATGTCCGCACGGTGATCCGACTGGCCGCCCGCCTGCTCCGGCGCGGCATAGTCCGGCGTGCCAAAGGGCAGCGAGGCCAGTGGCTGTCCCGACGATTGTGCTTCACCAGCAGCATTGTCTGGTGTGTCGTGCAGCATCTTGGCGATGCCGAAGTCGGCGATCTTCACCGTGCCCGATTTGTCGAGCAGGAGATTCTCCGGCTTGATGTCGCGATGCACGATGCCGCGGCTGTGCGCACATTGCAGCGCCTCACAAAGCGGCGGGATGATGCTCAGCGCCTCCTGCGGGGACAATTGGCGCTCCTGGAGCACCTGGCGGAGGTTCAGCCCGTCCACATACTCCATGAGCAGAAAGTAAAAGCCGCCCGCCATGCCGAAGTCGTGCACGCCGACAATGTGCGGATGATTCAAGGCGGCGAGCGCGTGCGCCTCCTTTTCAAAACGATCCGCGAAAAAGGGATCACCCGCACGTTCCGGGGCGAGCAGCTTCAGCGCGACGAGCCGGTTGAGCGATTTTTGCCGGGCTTTGTAAACCACGCCCATGCCGCCGCGGCCCAGGCATTCAAGAATCTCCAGTTGGGGGAAGAAAGGAGCGAGCGTCTCAGGGGTGAGCGGTGCTGGCGCGTCCGCAGCCACCGGCATCGTGTCGGCTGCGAGGTTCAAGGCGCCGAGGCGGCGGGCGCTCAAACCGTCCACGAGAGTGTCGGCTTCGGCGGGGCTGGATGGCGGGTAGTGTTTCATTCGTCTGCGGATGAATTAAGCGACCGCGTTTCGTTGTGGCAAAAAAGGCGAAAAAATCTTCACGCCGCTCCCAGCGCGTTGATCACCGCACGCATTTCATCCTCGATGTCAGCATCTTTTTCCACGGTCGCGGCGACTTCCTCGCGGAAGAACTCGCGGAAGCGTTTGCGCAGGCGGTGCACGGCGCTGCGGGCGGAGACGGTGCTAATCTTCAGCATGGCGGCGAGCGCCTCGTAGTCCGTCTCGCCACGTTCGGCGACGAGGCAGGGCTTCAGATGCTCATATTCTTCCTCACGACCCGCCTCCACATGCTCGCCGCGCAGGCGCTGCATGACCTTTTGCAGCAGAGCGAGCGCCCATTGGCGGTCAAACAACGCATCCGCATCGCCTGCCGTGCTCTCTGGCGCGGGAATCTCCGCCAGCTCCTGCGGGTCCAGTTCAAAACGAACAGAGCCACCGCCGCGTTTCTGGGCGCGAAGATGATCCCACTCATTCGCCAGAAAGCGCTTCAGCGCCATCAGCAGGAACGACCGGAAGCGTCCCCGCGCGGGATCAGCAGCAGAAAGCCAGTTTTTCGCCAGCAGCCGGGAAAAGAACTCCTGCGTGAGATCCTGTGCATCATGCGGCGAGTGCCCACGACCGCGCACATAGGCATAAAGCGGCGGCCAGTACTGCCGGCAGAGCATTTCCAACGAGGCACCGGCGTCATTCGGCGAGTCGGCCCGCGCCTGCAGCACGATGGACCATCGCGTGGTGTGAAACGCCGAACGGCGGGTCAAAGAGGAGTCTGGAGCGGGAGCATCGGCCATCGCTCTCATCATAAGCATCGGCGGGCTGATGTGGCAGGAAATCGTGTTTTGCCCCCTGGAACGCGCTCGTGAATCAAGGCGATGTCAGAATGGAGTAGGATGACGTCCTCGGCGGGACCTCCAGGCGAAGCAAGCGGCCGTTGGCAGACTCGACGATTTCGTCCTTGAGCGGCGATCCCGCCGTATCCTTGACCTCGATCTTCGCCACATCCCATGCCGCTGGTGGTGTGATCTCAATGGTCAACGGCTGGTCGTAGAGGATCGCATCGGTGGCGCAGTCCAACTGAAAGGCGAGGCTGTTCGCATCGGATTTCACCAGCGTGAGTTTTGCGCTGTTGCGCTCGGTTTGAAACTTGTGGATGTCCGCCATGCCGGCGATCCACAGCTTGTCTTGGTACTGTTTGGCAATGTCGAGCGCGGCGCGGAAGTTCGCCTCGCTGCTGCTGAGGCCCTCGCCGATGTAGTGGTAATGCACGCGGCACCACAGGCCGCGATCGAGGTGGGTTTGCAGCGCCTTGCGGAAGGCCTCCACACGCCCGCCGTAGCTGTCGTCCATGCCGAGCGAGCCGCTGGAGGCATCGAACTGATGATGCTTGTCGAGGTAGTAGCGCAGCGTGCGCGTGGTCTCCCACTGCGTGCCACCGCCGAGATTGAGGGCCGTGAGTTTGCTTTTGCCGGGCGTGAGTTTCCAAATCGCCTCCGCCGCGCCGCCGATCTCGTTTTCCATGTCCTCGTCGCCCTTTGCGCCGCGATGATGCGCGGAGTGGTTCGCCAGCTCCATGTCACCCTGCTTCATCACGGCCTCCCATTCGGCGTGCTGCGTCTCGAAAGCGTAGTTTTGTCGGCTGCCGGGCTCTTTCGGGCCTGGATTGACCATGAAGGTGCCTTTGAAGCCGTATTCGCGCAGGATGGGAATGGCTTTGCTGAGGTGCGTGGGATGCGAGTCGTCAAAACGGATGCTCAGAGCCGCGGTGCGACCTTGCGGCCAGTTCGCAATGCGCACCTGCGCACCACTCGTGGCATCCTGGATCACGCGTTCTTTGTCTGAAGTGATGCGCGGCAGCGGCACCGCAGGCTCCACGGCCTGCACGATGAACGTGCTTACATTCTCGTTGATCGGCACGACGAGATTCTCCCACTCAATGCCGGAGCGTCTCACCAGCATCGCTGTGTCCGCTTCATCACGCACCTCCACATCATTCGCCGGCCAGACGTTGCGCCCGGTCTTTGGCAACTCCACGCGCACACTCAGCGGCTGCGTCTCACCCATGCGATCCACCTGCACCCGCAGCTTGAACTTTTCCAAGCTCGTCGCACTGGCCGTGGCCGGTCCTTGATAGCGATCCAACGACACCTTCACGCCGCCAAGATCGGGCGATTGGGCGTGAAGCGTGATCGCGAGAAGAGAGAAAACCAGTGTGCGCAGCAAGGTTTTCATGGCATCGGGATGCGTTTTCCCAGGCAGATGCGGAAGCCGTCGCGCGAGTCGGAGTAGGTCACGTTTTTGATTCCGAGCCGGACGGCGCAGCGCGCGTTGCCCGGAACATCGAAGTAGTTGCCGCCACGGCAGACGGGACGCGTTACGGTGCGTTGTTCCGCGTTCTCATAATGGATGTTCTCATGCCCGCCCTTCGGATCAAAGTGGTCGATGACAAATTCCCACACGCCGCCGCACATGTCGGCGAGGCCGAAGCCGTTGCGGCCTTTTTCACCGAAATGATCCACTGGCGACACGAATGCGAAACCATCGCTCCATGGCACCTTGGCGAGCGGCCATGCCTTCGTGCGGCCCGGCAGGACGTCCATGCTGGAGATGTTCAGCCTGCCCTCGCCGTCCTCAATCTCATTTCCCCACCAGAAGTAGCGGCTCTCCTTGCTGCCGCCGCGACAGCCGTATTCCCACTCCGCCTCGGTGGGCAGGCGGTATTCCATGCCTTCCGGGAGACGGCTCGCTTTGCGTTCGCGTTCTGTCAGCCATTGGCAAAATGCCTTCATGTCGTTGTAGCTCACGCACACGACTGGAAAGTCGTCACGATTCGGAAAACCCCAGTTTGGATCGCGCCAGCTTTTGCCTTTCATGGACTTCCAAGGATGCACCACGCTGGTCGTGAGGTGATAACCATCCCACTCGGGATCAAACACCTGGGTCTCGCCACCCGGCTTTTCGGCATCGGTCACAAAGCCAGACTCCTCCACAAACCGCCGGAACTGTCCCACGCTGACCTCCGTGCACCCCATCCAAAAGCCGTTCTTCACACGCATCGTCTTCGGCTGTTCGCCCTCGAATGACTCGCGCGTCGTTCCCGGCTGCGCACCACCTTCGATACCGGTGGCCCAGGCCTTCTCCTCCCGCGTGCTGCCCATCATGAACTCGCCAGGCGGAATGAAAACGATCTCCAGCTCCACACCGCCGAGATCGAGCTTATTTACGGTGCCTTGGCCGGGGTCTTCGGCGTGTGCCGTCGCGAAAGCACAAGCCAGCGAGGCAATCGTGGCGATGCGAGTGAGTTGCTTGGCGCGAATTTGTTTCATGGCTAGTTCGTCGGATTGAAATCGGAGCCGTGGTCAGAGGTTCACTTTTCGAGCGTCCACTTCACCGCATTCACGAGCAAACGACGTACATCGGCGATGCGCATGTCCTCCGGTGCGCCGAGGCTGGTGTAAAAGATGCGGGCTTTCTTGGTGCCGTAGCTGCGGGTCCACGCGACGGGTTGTGGTGGACTCGTCTCAGTCTTGGCGGTGCCGATGAGGATGGGAGTGGCCTCAGCGGCGAGCGGCAGGACTTTGTAAAGCGACTGATGGCCGAGGATGGCGGCCGCGTTCACACCTTCGAGCAGCGGTGTTTTGACACCAGCGGGAACGCTGACGGTGTAGGGAAGGCCTTTCGTCTCGTAGCCGGTGTTCGGAGCGCCGAGGACTTCATGGGTGAACTCGGGCCACGGCGCGAGGCTGGAATCGACGACCTCATTGGGCTTGGGAATGAAGGCATGGTTCGCGGTGCGGATGCCGAGGAGCGGCTTGCCCGAGTCGAGATGAGCGCGGATGGCGGCCATTTGATCCTTCGGCGGAAAACGGCGGCGGGAGAAGAGCACGAGCAGGTCAGCATCCTTCAACGCCTCGACGAGGCCTTCAAAGTGATGCTTCGCCGGCTTGTCGCCGACCACGACAGTGACCTGATGGCCTTGCGGACGCAGTTCCTTCGCCGCGAAGTCGTTCATCGAGTTCACCGCGTCGTAGTTGTCCGGCTCCTCGACGGCCATGATGACGATGTTGGCCGCGTGGGAGGCCGTGATGAGGCTGAAAAGCAGCGTGAGGGGGAGGAGGATGCGTTTCATCAAAGTGTTCAGTAGCATGGCCTTTCCAGGCTGTGTTCAGGGCGGGTCGTCACGGGCTGGAAAGCCTATGCCACACCAAACAGTGCTTTCACCGGCTGGCCGCGATCGGTGATCGGCACGGGGCGGTCGCCGTCGTAGAGTTCCTTGGAGGGATTGATGCCGAGGTCCGCGAGGATGGTGGCGAAGAGGTCGGGGACGCCGCAGGGGTTCTCGACGGGCTTTTTGCACTCGTCGTCGGTGACACCCCAGGCGCCGCAGTGCTTCAAGCCACCACCGGCGAGCACCACGCTGAAGGTGCTGCCTTGATGCCCGCGTCCACCGCCGCCGTCGAAGACGGAGGGACGACCGAACTCGGTGTTCACGACGATCAGCGTTTTGTCGAGCAGGCCATGCGCCTTGAGATCGGTGATGAGCGTGCTGAGCGCCTGGTCGAGATCTTGGATGAGGACGTGCTGCTTGAGCTGGCCCTGATTGTGCGTGTCCCAGCCGGTGCCGTTGACGAAGTTGAGGTTGTGCGAGACCTCGATGAAGCGCACGCCGCGCTGAATGAGGCGACGAGCCAGCAAGCAGCGCTGGCCGAACTCACTTCCATAGGCCGTGCGCAGTTCGCCTTTCTCGGACTTCAGATTGAAGACCTCCATGAACTCGGGTCCAGCGAGCGCCAGGCTCTCCTGCATCGCGGTGTCGTATTCGTTGAGGATGGGGCTGGTGCGGAGTTCCTTCGCACTTTGACGCATGGTGCCGAGCAACTGCTCGCGGCGGCTTTGGCGCGGATCGAGAATGTGCTCGGGCCTCTTCAAACCGGCAGGACCGGCGTCGGTATCGAGCAAGTAGAGGAAACCGGCCTTTGCGCCCAGGAATCCGGGGCCACGAGAGAAGTTCGGATAACCGATGAGAACATACGCGGGCACGCCTTCGGCAGCGGCACCGCGTTCGCTGGCGATCATGGAGCCAAGCGATGGATACACCGTCGTTCCGCTGACATTGCGCCCCGTGTGCATGCGATTGGAAGCAGCGGCGTGCTCGTCGATGACATCATGGTTCACCGTCCGCATCGCCGTGATGTGCTCCATGAGCTTCGCGCAGCGTGAGAGATGCTCCGTTACCTTGACGCCGGGCACGGATGTTTCGATGCTCGGATAATAACTGCCCGCCTTCTTCGCCTTCGGATCGCCGAGCGTTTTTGGGTCCCAAGTATCGACCTGCGCGGCACCACCGCCGAGCCAAATGTGAATGACATGCTCCGCCTTGCCCATGGGGAAATGCGCCACATGCGCGGCCTCTTTAGCGAGCAAGGCGATGTCCGCATGAGTTGCGACACCAGCGGCTCCGGCGAGTTTGAGAAGGGAACGTCTTTTCATGAGTTGAGTAGCATGGGCTTTCTAGCCTGTGGTTTTGGAAAATGTAGATTCAGAGCAGCACAGCCTGGAAAGGCCATGCCACAAAATGGCTCACGGCAGATGCACGAACTCCGGTGAGTTCAGCACGGCCCAAGTCATGTCTTCGAGGCGCTCGCGCCAGTCGGCGCGGAGGGCGGTGGTGGGTGGGTCGCCTTCGCGGGCGCGTTTTTCCATCTCGATCTTGATGCTGTTGGCTCCGGCGGAGAGATGGTTCGACCACGCGACATACTTCAAAGGCGGGCGCACGATGGGCGGCGGGCGTTTACCCTCAGGGATGATGCGCTGGGCGAATCCGGGACTCAGCATCTTCGCAAATGTCGCGCGCTCTTCACTGGTCGGGCGACGCGTGAGCAGGCGGAGGAAGAGCTGCTCGATGAGTTGATCGGCCGAGATGTTCTTCTGCAAAGCGAGCGCGGTGAGGCTGCCTTTTTCGCTCAGCGTGGTGACCCAGCGGCCGAGCATGCCGTTGGCGAGGATAGCGGGCTGGCGCACATTTGCGGCGGTTTCACGCACGCTCTTCGGGTCCTGACGCGAGGAGCGCCAGCCGAAGTTCTCCAGCACATCGACGATGGCCTGCGCTTTCGGAATGGCGAGGCTGGGGCGGTCGCGTTCGTTCGAGAGCGAGGTGAACTCCCACGCGCGACGCGGGTGGCCGAGGCTGATCATGGCGCTCTGCGACTGCGTGCCGTCGTTGTCCATGGTCAGCTCTTCGGAGTCGAGATCCTTGCCCACGGCGGCGAAGAGCGAGTCCACAATTTGTTCGGCGGTCATGCGGCGTGGCAGCGGCGCGGCGAAATCCGGCGTGGTGCCAGGCTGAAGCGGGCGTGTCTCGCGCTGGTAGGCCTCGGAGGTGAGGATGAGGCGCTGCAGGTGCTTCATGTCGTAGTTGTGCGCGACGAACTCACGCGCCAACCACTCCAATAGCTCGGGATGCGTGGGCTTCGAGGCCTCCCAATCGTCCACTGGCTCCACAAAGCCGCGTCCCATGAGTTGCTTCCAGATGCGGTTCACGATCACCTGCGCGAAGCGCTCGTTCTGCGGCGACGTGATGAGCGCGGCGAGCTGCTCGCGGCTGTCGTCCTTCTTCGGTGCGGCGGCGCTTTGCTCTGCGGGTAGCAGTTTCTTTTCAAACAACGCCGGCCAGGCAGGTGCGATCACCTCGCCGGGCTTGAGCGTGATCGGGATGAGCGGTTTGCGTCCGGCGAAGGTCGTCATCGGCACCGAGGAAGTCGCGGGCAGTGTGATCGCCTTGCGATTTAGCATGGCGGCCATTTCAAAGAGGTCGCGCTGCTTCGACTGATGATACGGCGAGTCATGGCAGCGTGCGCAGGTCATCTCCTGGCCGAGAAAGGCGGTGCTGAGGATGTGCGCCTTCGCGGCCATCGGCACATCATTTTCCGCCGCCATCGAGAAGCCCGCCGGGCCGCCCGCGAGCACGCCGCCCTCCATGCGCACGAGTTCGGTGACGAAGCGGTCCATCGGCAGGTTGTCGCTCAGCGCCTCGTGAATCCAGAAGCGGAAGGGACCGGAGTTGTTCAGGCTCGGCTTGAGGATGTTTGGGTTTTCCGCCAGCACATCCTGCCAATACGCCGTCCAGTGATCCGCCCAGCGCGTGTCTTTGAGCAGGCGGTCCACGGCCCGCTCACGACGTTGCGGCGAGTCCTCGGCGAGGAAGGCCCCGATCTCCTCCGCGCTCGGCACCACGCCCACGGTATCGAGCGTGACGCGGCGCAGGAACTCAAGGTCTTCGGTCAATGCGGTCGGCTCGATCTTCTGGCTCGCGCTGGCAAAACTCGCGCCCTGCGTGATCCAGTCGGCGAGCAATTTGCGCTGCGCATCGCTGAGCGGATCGCCCTTCGGCGGCATGATCTCATCGCCCGCGTCAGGATGGATCATGCTGATGAGTTGACTCTCGGCAGGTTTGCCGGGAACGATGGCCGGTTTGCCCGATTCACCGCCTTCCAGCGCGGCTTCGAGCGTGTTCAGACGCAGTCCGCCCTTTGCCTTCTCTTCATGACAACGGAAGCAGTTCTCCGCGAGGATCGGCTTGATCTGCTTCGCGAAATCAATGCCACTGGCGGCTTGTTTCCCTGCCATGTTGGCCTTGGCCCAAGCTGTGGCGAGGAGCGTGTCGATGCCTGTCTGCTTCAGCGGCTTTTTCTTGGCAATGACCTCACGCGCCTGCTCGTGGCGCTGTGCCCAATACGCATCTTGTTTCGCACGCAGGCTCTGACGCTGCTTCTGATCATGCACCGCGTAGAATGCGAGGCGTTCTTTGCGGAAGTCGGCCCAACCTTCATCGGTGAGCGGCACGATCTTCTCCGAAGGCGTGAGCAGCGTATGCATGCCATCCGCATGACGCAGGCTGAGGCTCGTCTCGCCCAGCGTGGTGCGCACGCGACCGTTCCCGGCGATCATTTCAAAGACGTAGTCGTGCGGCTTGCCATCGCTCTCGATGCTGATGCGCGTCTCGCGATCTCCAGGGCCGAGCAGTCGCAACGCGGGACCGCTTTTCTCTGCCTCCGCATGTTCCACTTCATTGTGTGCGCCGCCGCCGGTCTGGCCGAAAAGGATTTCGCTTATGACCTTGCCATCCATCCACAAACGCCCCTGACCACGCACGCGCATGAGCAACTCTTGTTTGCCCGCAGGCAGCGCGATGCTCGCCATGGCGCGCAGCAGATACGGATTGCTGCGCTCAGCACGCACGCCGGTGTCCGTGTATTTCTGCGCGATCTGGAAGAAGCCGAACACGTCCTCCTCATACACATCCACTGGCTGCGGATACTGGCGCGGCCATTTCGCGGCCTTGCCAATGTTTTCGACGATTTCCACGCGCACTTTGCCCTTCGGCAAACCACCGTCCGGCAGCATCGGCGTGTAAGGCTCCACCGGATAACGCGCCGCGATGGTTTTCTCCGGCAAAATGCCGCGATACAGCCGCACCTCGTCCATGAGTCCATCGAAGCTCACGCTCTCCTTTTTGCCCATCGACGTGCCGAGCCAAACCTCGTCATTGTCCACCACGGGAGCCAGCTTCGTCGCGCCGCCCATGTCCCATGCGCCTGGCACGAGTTCGCCGTCGATGTAGCCGCGAATCGTCTCCGGTTTGCCAAACTCATACGTCACCGCCACATGATGCCAGCCGCTGCCTGTCGCGATGCCACCCGTCGTCGTCCAGCGATGCCAGTCGCCCGCGTGATCACCGTCCTTGCGGCTGCGGAAGAGAAAACTCGGCCGCAAGAAGCCCCCGGCATCCCAGAGCCGAAGGCCCCAGTTCTGATTGTTCGCTTCCTGCCCAGGATTCGATGTGCGCCCTTTGCCGAGGATATAAACATTCCCGCCCTTCGGTGCCGAGGCCGGATTCACCCACGCCTCGATGGTGATCGTGTCGCCATTGTCGAAATCAAAGAGGCTCTTCACCCCCGGATCACTCACACGAATGAAGCTGCCCTTCGCCCCCTCAAATCGCGCCGCCTTGTTCGAGGCATGGATGTGTTTGAACTGCTTCGGCGACGGCCCGTCCTGCTGAAACACTACCCCGCCCTCGGCTTTGCCAATGTCCGGCTTGTCACCATCAAAAGACCACTGCGCCACCGGCACTGGATCAGCGGCGAACGAGGCGGAAACAAGAATGGAAAGCCCAAGGCACGATTTCAGAGAAAACATGCAGAGCATACGGCGTCCAATGCGGCTTCTTGACGAGAAGGCGTCACCTTTCCGCGCCAGCAAAGGAGCCTGCTGCGAGAGATGCGCGAGGAACCAGACTCCATGCGTGTTGCCAGATCGAAGCATGCTTGTATTCTCAGGCTCATGCGTGCCAACACCACCAAAGATCGGATCGACCAGCTCATGCGTCGCATGGGAGCAGCGGTAAAATCCGAAGGGCGTGTGTATTTCACCGGGGGAGTCACTGCCGTGCTGATGGGCTGGCGCGAGATGACGATTGATGTCGATCTGAAGGCGGAACCCGAGCCGCTGGGCTTCTTTGAATGCCTGCCGCGTCTCAAAGACGACCTCGACATCAACATTGAGCTCGCCGCGCCGGATCAGTTTGTGCCTGCCTTACCCGGCTGGCAGAGCCGGAGTCGTTTCATCGCGCAGCACGGTCAGCTCGGTTTCTACCACTACGATTTTTACGCGCAGGCACTCTCCAAGCTGGAGCGCGATCATCCTCGTGACCGGCATGATGTTGATTGCATGAAGCGGGATGGTTTGGTGAATGGCGAGCGGCTGCGTGAGCTATTCGAGAGTGTCGAAGACCAGTTGATCCGCTACCCGGCCATCAACGCCGAGCAACTCCGCGCCACGGTGATGGACTTTTGCTCCACATCGGCCTAACCTGAGTCATGATCGACCTGAACGACCTCCCCGCATCGGACATGATCCGCGAAGGCCTCGCCGATCTGGCGGTGCGCCGAGAGAGCGTGGCGTCGTATCTCGTGCAGATCGGCAGCTCCAAAATGCGCCGCTGTGGCATTGAGGTGGCTGTTTCAGATGAAGATGCGCTGGAGGCGGATCACCGGCTCTATGCGTTGCTAGGCCGCGAGCATGGAAATGATGCTCACCGGCGATATAACGCACTTCTTCGTGAGCTGGTGAGCTTTGAGAGAGCGCTGGTCGCTCGGCATGTCCGTTCACATCTGGCAGCCTGAGCGGGGAGACGCACTCTCACCCCAGCAGCCGCGTGAAGGGATGACCTTCGTTTTGGTCGATGCGCTCGGGCAGGCCTTTGTGGTTGTAGGTGAGCTTGGTGTGGTCGAGGCCCATCAGATACATGATCGTGGCGTGCAGGTCGTGGACATGGAGGCGATCCTCCACGGCATACAAACCGAGGTCGTCGGTGGCACCGTAGGTCTGGCCGCCTTTCACACCGCCGCCGGCCATCCACATGGTGAAGCCGGTGGGATTGTGGTCGCGACCATCGCCTTGTTCGCTCATCGGTGTGCGGCCGAATTCGCCGCCCCAAATCACGAGCGTCTCGTCCAACATGCCACGAGCTTTCAAATCAGCGAGCAGGCCAGCGATGGGTTTATCGACGGCATTGCAAAGACGTGAATGGTTCACCTCAATGCCTTTGTGGCTGTCCCACTTGCTGCCTGCGCCGCTGTAGAGCTGTACAAAGCGCACACCATTTTCGATGAGGCGACGCGCGAGCAGGCAGTTGCGGCCATAGACAGCCGTGGCCTCATTGTCCATGCCGTAGAGCTTCTTCGTGGCTTCACTTTCCTTGCTGAGATCCACAGCCTCGGGTGCCTCGGCTTGCATTTGATAGGCGAGTTCGTAGCCCTTGATGCGCGCGTCGAGTTCCGTGTTGCTGGCACGCGCGGCACCGTATTCGCGATTCAAAGACGCGAGCAAATCGAGCTTGTCGCGCTGGCGTTTGCGGTCCACGCCCTTCGGGTTGTCGAGATACTTGATCGGCGTGCCGTCGCTGTTGAATTCGACGCCCTGATACACGGCAGGCATGAACCCATTGCCCCAGTTACGCACGCCATTCACCACCGTGGCCTCGCTGTCTTTGATGACGACAAAGCCGGGCAGGTTTCTGTTCTCGGTGCCGAGTCCATACTGCGCCCAGGCTCCCAACGATGGACGACCACCAAACACGGAGCCGGTGTTCATGGAGCACACGCCACCCGCGTGATTGATACCGCTGGAGGCGCAGGAATGGATCACGGCAAGGTCATCAGCATGTTGCGCGACGTTGTTGAACCAATCCGAGATCCACAGGCCGCCCTGGCCGTGTTGTTTCCAGGTGCGTTTGCATTCGAGCAGCGGCGACTTCGACTCGCCCATCGCGGTGATCGGCGGCTTGAAGCTGGCAGGCAGTGACTGACCGGCGAGCTTGTTCAGCAGCGGCTTGTAATCAAAGGTGTCGAGATGGCTCGGGCCGCCTTCCATGAAGAGAAAGATGACGCTCTTGGCCTTCGCGGCGCGCTGCGGCAGACGCAGTGGGGCCGCCTGGGCCTGGTCGCCCATCAGCGCGGCCAAAGCCACGGCACCAAAGCCGCAGCCGGCGGTTTGCAGGAACTCGCGACGAGTGTTGGGAAGGTCGAATCGGTTGCAGTTCATGGTCTTAGTGGAGGTAGAAGAACTCGTTCGTGTTGAGCAGGATCTGGCAGAGGTCGTTCATGGCCTGGCGATAAGGATCGTCCGCCTCGACGGTCTTCGTGTCGGAGCCATTCCAGGCGAACTGCGAGGTCAACGGATCAGCACTGCGCCAAGTGATGAGACCCGCGCTCCACTTTTCAGGATCGGCGTTAAGCGCTTTGTCAGCGAGAGCACCGCTAACGACTCGCAGAGCCTCAATCTGACCATCCCATTGATGCGTTGGCGCACGTTTGTTCAAACCGCCGATCACGAGCTGTGAAGCGCCCAGGCTCAGTTTGGAGCGGATGTCCATCGGCACCACGGCAGACTGCACGGCGGCTCTAGGCGTGTCGAGATCGCGCACGCTGAAGGTGACGTTGTGCCCGACGCAGGAAACACGCGCGGCGATGTGATAACGGCGGCCCAGCTCGATGTGGATGTTCGACGGCACGACCTGGTAGCCGATGTTGGCATTTTCATCCTCACCGACCACCTGCACGATGATGTTGCGCGGCTTGTAGCGAGATTTTTCGCCCGTGACGCCGAGGCTCCAACCAAAGGATTCGAGGCTGTCTTTGCCGCCATTCCAGCGCGAAGCGATGGTCCGCACGGAGGCGTTCACATCAATGCTGTTGAGGCTGGCGATGGCCTCCACGGTGAACTCATCACCTTCCTTCTCACCGTTTTGAACGATGAGGCGCTCATGTGGCGAGTTCTCTTTGAATCCGCCGATTTGCTCGGTCGCTTCAGCACTCTTCTCCGCAGGTGGTGTGGCGGTGCCAGCGCGTTTTTTGAGAAAACCTTCCGCCGTTTCGCGCTCGCTCTTTGACGGCGGTCTGCCGAGCACCGCAAGCCATGCGTCGTCGATGCTTTCGACGCGATCCGCCAGCTTGCGCGAGCGGGCGAGCAACCAGTCGCCGTTGAGAAGTTGCAGCGCCTGCGTGGGCGTCGTCGTGCTCTGACGCTCGGCGGTGCTAGCAAAGCCTGCGGGCATGTCGAGCGCGCGCAGCAGTTCATTCGGGTTGTTGCGCTTCTTCATCGTGTACACCGAGCGACGCGTGGCATTCCCATCGCCCGCAGGTCCGCCCGCTTCGGCATCGAGTTCGCCGCTGACAGCGAGCAAGGCATCGCGCACCTGCTCGGCATCGAGACGGCGAGGATTGAAGCGCCAGAGATAACGATTCGATGGATCTGTCTTCAATGCGGCCTCGGATGGCTCGCGTCGCGCCGTCTGGCGATACGTCGCTGACAGCATGATCTCGCGATGCAGCGGCTTCAAATGCCATCCGCCGCTCACAAACTTCGCCGTGAGGAAATCGAGCAGCTCGGGATGCGTCGGTGCCTCGCCCAGCTTGCCGAAGTCGCTCGCCGTCGCCACGATGCCGCGGCCAAAGTGATACTGCCACACACGGTTCACGATCACGCGTGTGGAAAGCTGGTTGTCGGGGCGCGTAATCCAGTTCGCCAGCGCGGTGCGGCGACCGGTGGAAGTCTTCGTGGCTTTGATCTTCGGCAGGCTGGTGTCGATGATCGAAAGGAAGCCCGGCTCGATCTGCTGCTCGCCCTTGCGCGTCTTGATCGCCACCGCAGGGGCCACCGGACCCGCATCCGTGGCCACAAAGGCATCCAGCAGCGGCTTCGGCTTCAAAGCATCAAACTTCTTCAACTCGGCCTCCAGCGCCTTGTATTCCGCCTTCGCCTCATCCGTCTTCAGGCTCTTCATCGGGTCAAAGGTCTTGCGCTCATGCACCATCTGACGCTCGACGAGGCCAGCGAGCTGCTTTTCAAGCGCGTCACGTTTCTCCGCAGGCTTGCGCGTCATTGTTTGCAGGTCTTCGGTGAAGCGAGTGAGCGCCCGCTCGACCCTCGGCTCGATGATCGGCTTTGTGATGGCGTCCATCTTCGCGCGGATGTCAGCCGTCGCGGCCTCCCATTTCGCCTGCTGCTCGTCGAAAGCCTTCTTTTCCGCCGGAGTCGCCAGCTTCACATCATCACGCCACTGCACGGGTGCCAGGAAGGCACGGAGACGGTAGTAATCCTTTTGCAGGATGGGGTCAAACTTGTGGTTGTGGCAATGCGCGCAGCCCATGCTCAGGCCGAGGAACAGCTCGCCCGTGGTGTCCGTCATGTCGGTGAGAATGATGTCCCACTGCCCGCGAGCATCGCGCTGGTTCCACTCATACACCGGATGCCGCAGAAACGCGGTGGCGATGAGCACGTTCGGATCATTCGGCGCGATCTCGTCGCCCGCGAGCTGCTCGCGCACGAACTGATCGTAGGGCTTGTCGTCGTTGAGCGATTTGATGACGTAATCGCGATACGGCCACACCGACGGGCGATACGCGTCCGCGTTGTAACCATCGCTCTCCGCATAGCGCACGAGATCCAGCCAGTGCTGCGCCCAGCGCTCGCCATAACGTGGCGAGGCCAGCAGTTCATCGACGAGCTTCTCATAGGCCTTCGGGTCCTGGTCGTTCACAAAGGCGTCGATCTGCTCCTTCGTCGGCGGCAGGCCGTGGAGATCAAAATACACTCGGCGCACCAGTTCATGCCGGTCGGCCTCCGGCGCGGGTTTCAGCTTCATCTCCGCCTGCTTCGCCGCGATGAAATGGTCCACATCGTTGCGCGCCCATTTCCCATCCGCCTTCGGTGGCGACACCTTCGCCACCGGTTTGAAAGCCCAATAGTTCCGCTGCTCCTCCGTGAAGCCGCCCTCCGTCACCACGACCTTCTTCGAGGCATCCTCCGGCCACGGTGCGCCGATCTTGATCCACTTTTCGAGAACGGCGATCTCCGCGTCCGGCATCTTCCCGCCATTGTTCTTCGGCGGCATCTGGAAGTCCTCATTCGTCCACCGCACCGCCTCCATCAGCGGCGACTTCGACGGATCACCCGGCACCACCGCCGGCCCCGTGTCTCCGCCAGATTTCAGGTAGCCGATGTGATCCACCCGCAGCCCGCCCTTCTGCTTGGTGTTGCTGTGGCACTCAAAACAGCGCTTCACCAAGATCGGCCGCACGTCTTTCTCAAAGAACGTCATCGCTACGCGCTGCGCGTCATCCACCGCCAGCGCCGGGGCCGTGGCGGCGCTGAGAGCAAGAAGGAGATGGGAAATACGGGCGTGGCTGTTCATGTCAGGAAGATAAGGCAGATGAAGAGGCGCTTTGGACGCGAATATTGGCGTAGATGCGGCATCTCTAGCGCTGGTGAGCTGACAAGATTCGACCGTTCAACTACGCCTCGAATGATGACATCTCACTTTCGTGGGGGTTCATGCCGTCTCCGGCATGAAGGTCGGGAAGACGATGCCTTTAGGCGATGCAACCGATGCCGTGCATTGCGCGACATGGAGTTCAACGTTACGAGCGCCCCACGAATAAGCCGTGTGCACGAGATTGGCGGCAGCGCAGGGCACGAGAAAGACCAAGGTCTTGCCACGCAGACCATCGAGCACACGCCAGAGCAGCGTGGCGGCGATTTCTTCATCAGCAGCGAGCCCGGGACCGATCATGCTGAAGGAGGGATGCGTGCTCATGGCGAGGTAGCCATTCAACGAGCCGTCCTCGCGCTCCGAAACGAGCACGCGCCACGATCCGACCTTGTTTTGCAGGAAGAACGCGAAGTCCTTCTCGCGCCGGAGGCCTTGCAGCGACTGCTCGAAGTCGGCGATGCGCGCGGCTTCGTCGGAGCGGGCTTCGCGCACACTATTCGATCCCGTTGGAGCGGGAGAAGTCATGCCGCCCTCCGGCACGGTGATGAGCATGTCTTGAAAAATCGCGCCGGGGACGAATCCAAGCCGCGTGTAGAGCGAGAACGAGTCGAGATTCAGGAGGCTGGACACGAGACGCGCCGGTTTGCCGAGGTTGAGGGCTTTTTCGAGCACGGCGGCCATCATCTGCTTCGCGATGCCGCGTCCGCCCGCTTCTGGCGCTGTCGCCACGATGCCGATGGCGATATGTGTCTCGCGTTCATGCGAGAAACACACGCCCAGCACTTCGCCAGTCTGCGTGTCACGCGCGGTGACGGCTTCACCGGGATCGAGAGCCTCATACACCTCGGGGAAGAGCAGAAACGGCTCGTGGCTGTCGCCGAACTTCGCCCCCTGACGGAGGCGGCTTTCATACCACTGCACCAACGAGCGATGCAGCAACCGGGCGACGGCTTCGTGATCCGCAGCACTGAGCGGGCCAAATGAAATCGAGAAGGACATGAATAGCGATGCGTGAGGTGATCAGACGACTTCCCAGCCTTTGCGATAGGTCTCCTTGATGAAGGGCTCGGCAGCCGGCAGGCCGGTGGCTTTCATGCCTGGAGCGTCCCATTCGATGGGTTTCTGCGTGCGCAGCGACAGCAGGCCCAGCAGCGCGATCTCCGTGAGGTGCGCCGCATAGGCAAACGGACTCGTGGCAGGTTCGCCGCCTTTGCAAGCGTCGATCCAGTCGCGGTGATGGCCGTTCGAGCGCTTCAACTTCGGCGCAGGTTTCTGATATTCGGCCCGGCGTGCGTCGGGGAAGAGTCGTGGGGCTCCACCACCGCCATCACATTGAATAACACCCTTTTCGCCAATGAAAAGGCAGCCGCGTTTCGGCAGCGGGAAGTTGCCCAGCGCCTCGGGAATGCGTGGCATCATGCCGCCGTCATACCATGTCATGCGGGTCTCCGGCCGTGATCCTGCGGCGGGGAAGGTGTAGTAAATGAGCGCACCATGCGGGGCGATCTCGCTGTCCATCAGGCCTGCGGCATGAGCCTCAATGCGCGAGGGAATCGGCAGATCAAAAGCACGCACGGCGGTATTCATGTCGTGGCAGGCGAAGTCGCCGATGCCCGTGCAGCCGAAGTCCCAGAAGTCACGCCAGGCGACCGGGAAGTAAGCGGGATGAAAAGCGCGTTCCTGACGCGGCCCGAGCCATAGATCCCAGTTCAGGCCCGCAGGCACCGGTGGCGTGTCGGTCGGTTTGCCGGTGAGCGTCGGATTCCAACGCTTCGCGCCGACCCACACATGAATTTCCTTTACCGCGCCAATCGCGCCATCTTGGATGTATTCGATGGTCTCACGCGTGCCGAGCGAGGAATGCCCCTGGCTGCCAAGCTGTGTCGCCACGCCGGTTTCCGCGGCCACTTTGGCGACGTGACGCGCCTCCCAGATGTTGTGCGTCAGCGGCTTCTCACAATACACATGCTTGCCCGCGCGCATCGCGATCACCGAGGCATACGCGTGCAGATGATCCGGCGTGGCGATGAGCACGGCATCAATGGACTTCTCCTTCTCCAACATCTCGCGGAAATCGACATAGTCCGCGCAGCGATGGTTCGGCGTCTTCGTGGAATAGTGCTTCTCGATCTCCGCCTTGACCGGCAATCTTCCGCCCATGCCTTTGAAGTAGAAGTTTTCCAGACTGAACGACTCCGCAGGATCTGCCACGGCGATGATCTGCGCATCATCTAGCGGGAACAGATTCCGCACATTTGAGCGACCTTGCCCGCCAGTGCCGATGATCGCCACATTCACCTTCTCACTCGGCGGCACATATCGCGGCCCGCCCAGCACATGCCTCGGCACGATGTTAAACGTCGCCACCGTGGCGGCGGCAGTTTTGAGGAAATGACGGCGTGAGGGAGAAGCAGCGGGATTCATGTGGTGAGACGATACGCGAAGCAAAGCAGCCATCTCGCTCCGCGAGATGAGCAAAGCCGCACCGAAAGCGGAAAATGCAGTCGTTTATGCCTGGCTTTCTCTGTTGCGAAAGCCCTCAGTTCATCTTGCGGAGCAAGATGGTTACTTTGCTAACGCCAGTCTTGACGGCCGACGGTGGAATAGCAATAGTTAGCAACTATGAACGTCGCACTCACCGCTCATTGGGAAGGTTTCATCCGTCAATTGATCGACTCTGGCCGCTACAACAACGCCAGCGAGGTCGTCCGCACGGCGCTGCGCAAGCTCCAGGAAACCGAGGGCGAAATCTTCCCCGTCGGCACTCTGAAACACCTTTATACCAAGGAAGACAACGAAGCCGAGGCAAAGCTGGCCAAACGCGTCCGCATCCCCAAGCCTGACGAAGTATGAAGCCCTGGGACATCTACACCTATGATTTTGCCGAAGCCGGGCCGCATCCCGCGGTGATCGTCTCTCATCCTGATCGCGTGGCCCGAGCCGAATGGGTGAATGTCCTGCTCTGCACGACTCAACGCGCCAACCGTCCACCCAAACCCACCGAAGTCCGCCTCAACGGTGCCGACGGCCTCGACTGGGAAACGCTCTGCCGCTGCGATGCTCTGTGGCTTGTGGAAAAGTCCAAACTGATCAAGAAACGTGGTGCTGTCGCAACGATCCGTCGCCGGCAGATCGTGGACAAGATCAATGCGAGCATGGGCTGGAAGCTGGTGTGATTGATGACGCGAAGCAAAGCAGCCTTCTCGCTCCTGCGGGAGCGAACTGTGCGCGTGAAGAGCAGGTAACGTCATCCGTCTTCGAATCCGCATCCATCAAAATGAGCCTCAACTCATCATGTAGAGCAAGCCGGCTACTTTGCTGACGCGCGTTCGATGATGCGCGTGACATCCTCCTCAAGCAGAAAACCCTCTGTCTGGAGCTTTCTGGCAGCCTCGGTTAGGCGCGAAAGGTAGTCTGCACGTGTCGGATAACGTTCTTCGAGGGAAAGACGTGGGTCGCCGGTCTTCTCACGTTCGGCTTTGGTTTTTTCGAAGGGGATGAACATGCCGTCGAGCGGCGAGAGCATCGTTTCCGCACCGACCAGAGGCGAGCGGAGGTTCCAGCCGGTGTAGGTGCCAAGCGGCACGGCGACCTGGGGGAGCACGATGCCGCTGGTTTCATTGCCATCGGCGTTCACGGCGGGCAGCAGCGTGCGGAAGGGCTTTCCGGTTTTTGGCGGAATGAGGTCGGCGATGCCTTCGCTGTGGAAACGGGGGCCGAAATCGAGCCGAGGTGGCTGATAGGCATGTGGGGGCAGGTTGTGGCCCGGAATCGTCGGAAACTGCGTCTTCCAAGTGCCGAAGCTCACGAGTGTTTGATCCGTGAGACGCGGATGACGGCTCGGCGGCGGTGCTTTGCCGTTCTGCACCCAATCGACGAGATGCAGCAGCATCGCACGCAGCACGGGGCCACGGTCATCGAGCGTGTTGCGCGGCTGCTGGCAGATGCCGGGCGTGCCGTCGCTTTTGCCGAGGTGCTCGGCACCGGCCACGAGATACACGCGCACGTCGTCAGGCAAGGCGAGGTCCGCTTTGCCCTCCACGTCCGTGTGCAGCAACGAGGCGGCACGGCTCCAGTATTCGGTGGAGCTTTGCGTGAAGAGGATGCGCGGCGTGTGGCCGGCCTCCCGCGAACGCGCCAGCGAGTCACCGCTCTCACCCGTCATCGGATCGGTCTGCGGCAGCGGTGCGAGCGGGAAGAACTCACTGCCGGAAAGATGGCCCTCGTGTTGCGTGCCATACTCCGTGCTCATGCGGAAGCGGTGGTTGAACATGCCTTTGCCCGAACCAGCGACGTGGATCAATGCGCCGTCGAAAACGGTTCGGCCTTGCTCATCGCTGTTCAGACCTTCAAAGAGGAAATGGTGGATCACCCGGCCGGACTGCGAGATGCCGAAGACGCAGGCTTTCTGCACCGCGCCTGCCAGCGGATTCGTTTTGGCATCGCCGTGACGAAGGAACGCCACGCAGTCGCGCATGGCGGTGAGGCCGAGACCGGTTACTCGAGGCTCTTTGGCCGTGTAAACGAGGTCGTAGAGCCAGCCGGGACGTAAACCGGTCTTCACATGGACATGCGTGGCATCGGGAATGAGTTTGTCATTTTCCCAACGTCCAAACGCCCACTCCGCACGCGGCACCTCGATGCCATCCGCGCCGCGATGCGACCGCATCGTCAGCGTGGCGTCGGCGTTGTCGAGACTCACGGATGGAAACGCCGCACCGATGCCCCACGGGCTCCACGAGAACGCACGGCTGAAGACCTTTTCCGTGCTCGTGATCTCCAGATGCGCCCGACTGGTGATCGTCTGTCCGTTTTCCGCCGCGATGGGTAGTCCGCAAAGCAGGCGCTGAGTGTCATCCGCCTGCACCTCTCCATTCCACCCGCACCACAGCACGGAGAAGCCGTGCTTCATGAGGAAGCCATGCCCGGCATGCGCCTCCGTCTTCGGATCATTCGTGCGTTCGCCATCGTTGAAGGTCCAAAGTGCGAGCATGTTGCCGCGATTGTTCACGTCATAGAGCAGCACGCCGTTGCCCTTGGCCGCATCGACCGGCTTCAGCAGAAAGAAGTCCGTCCAGCTCTCCACCTTCCCGCGAGCGTTGCGCGGAGCCAGCTTGAGGTCGCTAATGCGTTCGTTGGCTTGGTTCGCCGGATCGGTCTCGATGAACATCCGGCCCTTGAGGCGCTCGTAGGCACCTGCGGGGCCAAAGGCCTTGCCCGCAGCAAATGTAGCACGTTCGGTGATCTCGATGCGAGTGACTTCCGCATGAGCAAACCCGCTGAAACAAGCAGCGATGATGATTCGGGAGAAAAAGAGTCTCATCAGAATGGCAGCGGCGTGTTCGGTGCTACGGCATCCTTCGGCCAGGGGTTCTTGTCATTGAAGACGAGCATCTCCTCTTCGGTTTCGATCTTGGCGAAGGTCTCGTTAATTTGCTCTTCCTTGGCCCACACTCGCAGGCTGTTGAGTCCGAGATGACGAATGAAGAACGGATAGGCGGCCAGGCGCTTGCTCGGGCCGTAGTCGTGGCCTTCGAGGGGGAAATGGGCGTTCACGACCTTGTCCGCAGCTCCGTAGAGGCTGTAGATGTGCTGGATGTAGCGGAACTCCACATCGGGCGTGTTCTTAGTGTAGTCGGCTCCGTTGGAAAGGATGAGTTGGGGACGTGGCGCGGTCATTGCCGCGATCTCGGCGTTGTTCGTCTTGTGATTTGGCCCCCAGTGAATCGGCATGCCGCTTTCACATGGGCAACCGCCAAAGAAATGCGCGGATACCTGACAGCTCGGCACCGCCACCGCGATGCGTTCATCCAAGGCGGATGTCAGGAAGGTCTGCGTGGCACCGCCGGAGTTGCCGGTCATGCCGATGCGCTTGGGATCAACGCCTTCGATGGATGAAACGAAGTCCAGAGCACGAATGCAGTTCCACATCACTAGGCGCTGAATCTCCGGCACCTTGCCATGCTCCCAGCCGGCCTTCTTTGTGTCGCCATAGCCCACCATGTCATAGTGGAAAACGACCGCGCCCATGCGTGCTAGCACCGCGCAGCGAGTCTGGCGCGATGGCAAAAAGCGCCCACCATGTCCATGTGCAGAAACCACACCTGCATACGGCCCTTTCAGTCCAGTCGGCCGATACAGCGTGCCGGTGACATAAAAGCCGTGCCAACTGCGGATATGCACGCTCTCCGCCGTGTAGCCTTCGTAGGTCCGCTTGTTGGAATACACCGGATCGAGCGGCGGCTTCTCCGGTGGATTCGCCAGCCGTGCGCCTTCGAGAATGCCTTGCCGAATAGCCGCCTTGCGCTTTTCCCAGCTCGCCAGATCAGGCGTGGCTTTTTTGAAGGCTTCCAGTTCCGCGATGGCTTCTTCAGGCGTTTGAGCATTGCCCATGCGCAAATGCCAACCCTCGGGCAAATCAGGCAACGGCTTCTTCTCCTCGGCTCCGAAGATGGATTGGCCAAACATTCCAGTCATCAGCGCGGAGCCTGATGTGGTGATGAAGGAACGTCGCGTGCGTGAGGTCGAAGGAGTCATGAGTGATGGTTGGCTAAACGGAACAATGGAGGCAGTAAAATGGTGGCAGTAGAGCCGAATGAAGTGAGACAGACGACTGTAAGGAGCTACTGCGCCCATTTTACTGCCTACTTCTTCTATTCTGGCGGCGCACGGTCAGCTTGGGTTCATGCGAGGACTTTGTTCAAGAAGTTGAGAGTGATCTTCTGCACTCGCTCGTCGGGACCGTGCGGGCGTGACCAGTGCGACCATGGGAGCGTGTGACCGGGTGGATGGCTCAGTGCCTGGCACCAGAAGATGGTGGCGGCGTTAAAGACCCAATTGCCTTTCGGTCCGGGATAGACGGTGGAGGTGAAGCGCGAGAGCGTCTCGCCGCCGACCCACACCGGCCCTTCGGCGATGATTTCCAGGCCGGGAATCTCGGTCGCGGCGAGGTTGTGATATTCCCAGCCGACGAGACCGGGGATGCGGTCGCCTTTCTTCATGCCGGTGCCTGAGAGAATCCAGTGGTCGGGATTGGTCACGATCCAATCGCCGCCGCCATTGATGGGACGCCCGTTGCGTGCGCCCATGAGCAGTCCTTCATCAGGGCCACGCTCGGGGAAGGGGCCGTTCTTTTCCATGCGGTCCTTCATGTAGGGTTGATCGCCGCCATAGGGGCCGCCGCGGAACATGATGCGGTTTTCGCGGCCATCGAAGCCCGCGCGCAGGGGCGTCACCCAGCAGACGGCATTGCCAGAGAGGAACATCAGATTCACGCCCTCATCACGCATTTTCACGACGCTGTGGAACTGGCGAATGTCCCAATACTCATCGTGGCCGACGCTGATGAAGGTCTTGCACTTCAAGCCGCGATCGGGCGTGAGCATGTCGCTGTTGCAGCAATAGCTCACGTCATAACCGTGCTGCTCCAGCCAGTAGGAGAGCGGCTGCTCGAACGAAGTGAACTCGCCGGAGCCGACCGAGAGAGGGTCATTGACGATGCCGGTGAACTGCGATTGCCGACCGTAAGGCCGGTCAAAGCTCACATCGGCCCATGGCCCTTGGTTACCCTTCGGATGCGTATAGACCGAGTAATGCGTGGGCCATTGGTTGTAAGCCTGCCAGGTGTTGTCGCTGCATTGAAACAAAATGTCTGCAGGCCGCTCATCGCGCACGATGAAGATGACGTAGCTCTGCCAATACGGCTTGTCGGGCTGCTCTGGCAATGTGGTGAGTCTGCCAAGATACACGCCGCTCACCCAATCCTCCGGGATAGTCAGTTTGGTGGTCGGCTCCCACTTGCACTCATGGAGATCCTTCTCGCCGGGTTTCGGTATTGGCTGCGCCTTGCCATCGAAAGGCCCGAGCACTTTCATGAGCCGTGCGCCTTTGCCGCCGTAGTAACCGGTGCGGAAGATCTCGAGCGTGAACTTCGCGGCGGGCGCGGTGGAGACCATGATGTCAATCGACTCGCCAGCCTTCACGCTCTGCCGCGAGCAGTAGCCCTCGATGAACGGCGACCTCATGCCGGTGGTCTTGTCGAGTCGCACGCGAGTAAGCTGCCAGTCGAGCGTGCCTTCTTTAGCGTTCTCCTGTGCGATGATGTTGCTGCGTGCGGACTTATCCGCAGCGTGCGCTGGCACTGTTGCTCCGACGAGGAGTCCGCCGCCGAGCGCGGAGGCGGCGGAGGTTTTAAAGAAGGAACGGCGGGTGAAGTCGGCGGGGGTGGGATTGTCGGTGTTCATGCGGGAAAACAGAGGCAGTTGAATGACGGCAGTGGAATGGAACTGAGAATGAAAGCAGCTTTGCAGTCATTCTACTGCCTCTCTCACTTCTTCTTTTCGATATACTCCTGCACCATCATGGGGACGTCGCTGCAGATGGCATCCACGCCCAAACCGAGCCCCAGGAAGTAATCGTTGAGATTTCGCCCCGGCCAACCCGTGACGATGAATCCCTGCTTCTGCGCTTCCTGCACCGCCAGACGAGTCGTCCCTGCCATCATGGCTGCGATCCGCTTGGAGCCGACTGCCTTGGCCGCTTCCATCAGTTCGGGAGTTAAGGGGCCGCCCTTGATGAGCATGATGTCTGCCTTGGGATCGATCTTCTTGACGGCTACGAGAGGGCGTTGATCGAAGGACGTGAAGACATACGTCGATCCCTCGGGCACATGGGCCGTGACTTTGGGATGCAGTTTCGCCGCGTATTCTTCGATGCGGGCATCGGGATACAGCTCCTTGTTGCTCGTCTTCATCTCAAACTCCACATACACACCTGGCTTGTCCTTCAGGTAGTCCAGCAAGGTGTCGAGAAAGAGCAGCGGCTCTTTCTGCACCCGTGTTTGGATCTTCCTGGCCTCGTCCGCGTTCAGGTGCTCGACAGGGCCTTTGCCGTGATGCGTGCGGTCCAGGGTGTCATCGTGGAGGATCACGAGTTCGCCATCCTTGGTCATGCGCACATCCAACTCGAATCCCCGAATCCCCTTCTCGATGCAGTTCTTGAAGGCGAACAGCGTGTTCTCCTCGAACTCGTTCATCCCGCCTCGGTGGCCGAAATGGAACGGCACTTTCTCTTCGACTGCGAGGCTCTGGCAGGCAGCGGCCGCGGTGAAAACGATGGCCAGTAGAGTCGAGAGTGCGGATTGAGTCATGGGCTGGTGAAGAGAGGCGGTCGAGGTAATAGGCGTTTGGATTGCCACAGAGACTACGTCGCCATTTTCGGCTTATTTGCACTCCATCAAGAATCACGGCTCGATCGTCGCCGACTCTGTCGCAGATGACTACACACCACTGAAAAGACTCACGCTGGAAGGGTGTATTACAACAATGCGCCACCTGCTGCTCCTATTACTCTTTGTTACTTCCTCCATCGTCTCTGCCTCAGACCTCCACGTCGGTGCGGCCACCGTGGACATCACGCCGGATCGACCGGTGGCGCTGGACGGGCAGATGCATGTGCGCATCTCGGAGAAACCCGAGACGCAGATCTATGTCACCGCGCTGGCCCTTGAGTCACGCGAGGGAGACACCGCGCTGGATCAGGCCATCATGGTCTCCTGCGACATCGTGGGCATCCGCACGGGGCTCATCGACCTGGTGCGCGAGAAGGCGAAGGACAAGCTGCCCGGTTTTGATCTTCAAAAGCTCTTTCTCAATGCCACGCACACGCACACCGCGCCCGTGACGATGAAGGGGGATCGCTACAGCCTGCTCGGCAAGAACGTGATGATGCCGATGGAATACACGGAGTTCATGGTGGGCAAGATCGTGGAGGCCATGGTGCAAAGCTGGAGCAGCCGCAAGCCTTCCAAGGCAGGCTGGGGCCAAGGACAGGCCGTGATCGCGCAGAATCGCCGTGCGACTTACGCCGATGGCACCGCCAAGATGTATGGCGCGACCAACGTGCCGGAATTTCGCGGCATCGAGGGCTATGAGGATCACAACCTGGACGTTCTGTTCTTTTGGGATCAAAACGACATGCTCATCGCCACGGCGGTGAATGTGCCATGTCCTTCGCAAGAGGTCGAGGGCCTCAAAGTGATCCACGCCGACTTTTGGGACCCGGTGCGTCGTCAGTTGCGTGAGCGTCATGGCAAAGACCTGCACATTCTCGCCTGGACCGGCGCTGGCGGCGATCAAGTGCCGCGGCCGATGTATGGCAAAGCCGCCGATGAGCGCATGCGCCGCCTTCGCGGCCTCACACGGCTCGAAGAAGTCGCCCGTCGTGTCGTTCGCGGCTGGGAGGAAGCCTATGAAGGTGCCAAACTGGAGCCTGTGAGCGGTGCCGTCTTGCAACACCACACGAAGAAGATTGATCTACCCTGGCGCAAAGTGACGGAGAAGGAACTCGCCGATGCGCAGAAGGCCGCCGAGCAATACAAAGACGATCCCAAGGAGCAGTGGAAGTATCTTTGGAACAAAGGCGTGGTGGATCGCTATGAAGCCGAGAAAGCCAGAACCTCCGGCGTCTTCCAAATGGAACTCCACACCCTGCGCCTCGGCGATGTCGCCATCGCCACGAATGAGTTCGAGCTCTTCACCGACTACGGCGTGCAAATGAAAGCCCGCAGCCCGGCCGTGCAGACCTTCCTCATCCAGCTCACCGGCTCCGGCGGCTATCTGCCGACACCGCGAGCCGTCGCCGGCGGCAGCTACAGCGCCATCATCCAAAGCAGCCGAATCGGCCCTGAAGGCGGTCAGGTGCTCGTCGATGAAACCGTGAAGGCCTTCAACGAACTCTGGCCTGCGCCAGCAGCAACGGAGGCCAAGAAATGAAGCATCGATCGCTCTTCCTCTCGCTGCTCTCGCTCGTCGTCGCCCCTGCCTTGCTCGCGCAAGGACCGGGCAAAAAGAGTCCATTCGCCGGAAAACGGGTGCTTTTCATCGGCATCGACGGTTGTCGTGCGGATGCGGTGACGGCGGCGATGGCACGCGGAATGGCTCCGCAGATGAAAGGGCTCAGCGAGGGTGAAAACGGCCTCATCTCGCTGAAATGCTACGCCGGGGGTGAAATCGGCACGCCGACGCATCAGCCGACCGTTAGCGGTCCTGGCTGGACGAGTCTGCTCACCGGCGTGTGGATCAATCAGCACGGCGTGAAGGACAATCGCTTCATCGGCGGGCGGCTTCAGACGTATGCGCACTTCATGCGGCGGATCAAAGAAGTGCAGCCGAAGTCGTTTTGCGCCTCCTTTGCCGACTGGCCGCCGATTCATGACTACATCGCCGATGGATCGCGAGTGGGAGACAAGGAGTTCCTCGATGTGAAGTTCACCGCCGTGCCGGATGCCAAACGCCACTTCATCGACAACCCCGAAAAAGACATCGAGGTGCGTGACGCGGCGCTGAAGAGCCTGCGCGAGCAGAATCCCGATGCCATGTTCGTCTATTTCGGCTCCGTGGATGAGTTCGGCCATGGTGCCATCGACGAGCGCGGCAGCTTCTCACCCGAGAACGTCATCTACCTCAATGCCATCAGCCATGTGGACTCCCACATCGGCGAACTGGTCCGGGTGATGCGTGCGCGGCCCCAATTTGCCGAAGAAGACTGGCTGGTCTTCATCACCACCGATCACGGAGGTCGTGGAAACGCCCACGGCGGCAACAGCGACATGGAACGGAACATCTGGCTGATCGTGAACGGCACCCACCTGCCTCGCGAGCGCCTTCTCCACTCACCCGTGCCGCAAACCGCGCTGGTGCCGATGATCTACCAGCATCTCGGCATCTCACCCAAGCCCGAGTGGACACCAGAGCCTCCCAAGCCGCCGCCACCGCCTCCGCCAACCGCCGAGCCAAAGAAGTAATCAGGCCATGAGCCGCCAAGAAACTCCAACCAGCTTCATCATTCCATGAAACGACCGCAGCACCTCCATCGTCGCCATCTCATCGCCATCAGCCTCGCAGCACTCGCGTTGCCATTTTGTGCCGCGGCACAGGAGAAAGTCTTCAAAGCAGGCGCGGCGACCAGCAACATCACGCCGCCGCTCGGCATGACCATTGTGGGCAACTTTGCGCCACAGCCGGTCTCGAAGCACGTTCACGATGAGCTGCATGTGCGCTGTCTGGCTCTTGATGATGGCAAGACGAAGCTCGTCTTCGCTGTGGCGGACAATCTTCATCTCAGTCGCGAGATTTTGGACGAAACCAAGAAGAAGCTGGAGGCCGATACGGGCATCCCGGCCTCGCACATGTTGTTTTCCTCCACGCACACGCACTCCAGCGTGTCGGCGATGACGGTCAAAGAGGTGGGGTTCGACTATCGCGCCTTGGTCATCTCCCGCGTGGTGGATGGGGTGAAGCGTGCGCTGAACAATCTCGAACCCGCACGCATCGCCTGGGGCACGGGCAAACTGCCACAGTGGGTGGGCAACCGCCGCTGGATACTCAAGGAGGGCGTCACAAATCCAAATCCGTTTGGCGGACAAGACCGCGCCGTGATGAATCCGAGCAGCACGCTCATTCCACGCTTTGAAGGTCCCGCTGGCCCCACGAATCCCGAGGTCTATTGCCTCTCGCTGCAGGCCACCGACGGCCGCCAGATCGCGCTCATGGCGAACTACTGGCTGCACTACGTCGGCGGCGTGCCACGCGAGGACTTGTCGGCGGATTACTTCGGCGAGTTTTGCCGCCGCATTGAGCAGTCCCTCGGCGCACCCTGCGTCGGTCTCCTGCCAAACGGTCCCTGCGGTGATGTGAACAGCAACGACTACAGTGGCAAAACCAAAGCCAAGACCTACAAGCCATATGAAAAGATCGCCCTCGTTGCCAACGACCTTGCGCAAGAGGTGCTGCGTGTTCACAAGGGCCTCCAGCATCAAGACTGGGTGCCGCTGAGCGCCGCCGCTGGCGATGTCGAGCTCGCCGTGCGTCGCCCCACACCCGAGCAGATCAAGTGGGCCGAAGGCGTGCTCGCCAAGTCGAAGGATGCCACGCCGGTGCATCGCCTGGAGCAGCCCTACGCCGAACGCGTGATGGAAGCGAAAAGAGCCCGGCCTGACACGATCCAGGCCCTGATCGTCGCCTTCCGCATCGGCGAGCTCGGCATCACGTCCATCCCCTTCGAGGTCTTCACTGAGACGGGTCTTGAAATCAAAGAGAAGAGCCCCTTCAAGGACACCTTCACCATCGAACTCGCCAACGGCAGCAACGGTTACCTCCCCACGCCACGCCAGCACGACCTCGGCGGCTATGAAACCTGGCTCGGAACGAATCGGGTCGAGCGTGAGGCCTCGGTCAAAATCACCGCGAAGGCTCTGGAGTTGCTGCAAGGGCTGCGTGCCGCGCCGTGATGAAAAATTAGGCAGTAGAATCTTCGGTCCCCTGATATCTGCTTTTTCATTCTCCTGCCCCCATTGATGCGCTGCCCTTCCCTTCGGGCTCCCTGCGGTCGTCTGTCTCACTTTGTTCGGCTCTACTGCCTATCTCATCCTTTTTGATGAAATCGCTTCTTCCCACTCTTCTCGCGCTCGTGATCGGCACCATGCCCAGCATCGCGACGGAACCCATCATCTGCCAGGGCGAGGCCAGCGGGCATCTCCAGGGATTCGACTCCGATGGCAAGTTCATCTACTGGTCGATGTTCACGAATCTCGTGAAGACGGACTTCAACGGACGCGTGGTGGCCGAGCGGCCTGTCGATCCGCATCACGGCGATTGCTGCGTCCATGACGGCAAGGTCTATGTGGCCACGCAGAACCGGACGAAGGAAAGGCGCGGCGTCTTCATCAATGTCTATTCATGTGATGACCTGCGGCCTGCCGGGGAGTTCCCGATCGACTTCTCCTTCGAGGGCGGAATCGACGGCATCACCTATGCGGACGGCTTCTTCTATGTCGGAGAAGGCAAGCCGAAGGACAGCACGCAGCCATTCAACTGGGTTCACAAGTTCACGCCTGACTTCGTCGCCGTCGAGAAAATCAAGGTTCCCGGTCAAACGGCGTATGGCATTCAAACAATCACCTTTGCCCACGGAAGCTTCTGGCTCGGCACCTACAGCAAAGAGCGGACCTACCAGTGCGCTCCCGACCTCAAACTGCTCACCCACCATGAAGTGGACATCTCCGTCGGTGCCTTTGCCCTGCCAAAAGGCCCCGGTGGTGAGCCCCGGCTGATGGTCGCGAGAAACATCAAGAAGGAGAACGGCAAATGGACCGCATCGGCTGCCCCGGCGATCCTGAAAGATGGGCTGCTCGTGATGGAAAAGTAAGACTCACGATAACCTGCGGACGTCCATTCATGGTCCTCACCCCTCAATCACTGTCCCCTTGATGAAATTGCTTTTTCCAACATTTACGCTGTCTGCCATGATGGCGCTGATCACGTCACCAGCGTATGCTGGCGAGCCTAAAGTATTCCGCACATTAATGCCGGACGCTGGGCCGAGTGCTTTTGGCGTGGTGTTGGGGCCGGAGTTGGCGCTGTGTTATGATCCGCTGCGCGGAGGGGTGAATCAGGCATGGCGTGGCACCCTGGATTTGGCGCCGACTTTGCGGGCGAAGATCAATCAGCCCGCCACGGTGCAAGGAGATGTGTTTTACCGTGAGACAACACAGCAGCCCCTGCGCGTGGGTTCGGCGGAGAAGACACCGGTGCGGCGCTTCAAAGGCTACCATTACGAAAAGGACGCGGTGGTCTTTGAGTTCACGCTCAATGGTGTGCTGGTGCGCGAGACACTACGGGCGCTGGCAGCCGGGAAAGGCATGGTGCGCGAGTGGTCGGCACCAGCGGGAGTGGTTCTTTATTTTCAAGCCGCTGAGCAAAAGGCTGCTGGAGTGAGTTTCTCAGGTGCTGATGAAGTGAAACCGGGCATCTGGCGGCATGAAGGCGGGGACGGGAAGGTTTTCAGCATGACCATTCAACCCCAGAAGAAGTCATGAGAACGATCACGCTGCTTCTTTTGGCGATGGGCACCGCTGTTTTCGCCAACACCTACGAGATCGAGGAACTCCCGCTGCCGAAGGGCATGTCGCCTGAGCTTTCGGGCATTGCCTTCACGCCCTCGGGGAAGCTGGTGGTGGTGAACCGGCCTGGCGAGGTGTGGATCACGTCGGATGCCAAGGCTGGGCCGTGGCGGCGCTTTGCCTTCGGGCTGCATGAGCCTCTGGGTGTGCTCGCCTTGTCGGAGAAGGAAATCCTCGTCACGCAGCGGCCTGAGCTGACTCGCCTGCGCGATACCAATGACGATGGTGTGGCGGATCGTTACGAGACGCTGAACGATGACTGGCAGGTGACGGACAACTGGCATGAGTTCACCTTTGGCCTGCGGCGGGATGCGGCGGGTGATTTCATCCTCGCCACAGGTTTGCCCGATGTGGCGGGCGAAATCAGCACGCGCTTCCCGCGTGAGCCGCTGCACCTGGAGAAAGTGCATCAGGAAGCCAAGCCTTCACCGGGTCGCTATGAGGGCTGGGTGTTGAAGGTTTCGCCAGATGGAAAGATGACGCCCATCGCCTCCGGTTTTCGCGCGGCTTCGGGTGTGGGATTGAGTCCGGAGGGCGACCTTTTCATCACCGATCAGCAGGGCGATTACATCGCCACCAGCACGCTCGTGAATGTGCAGCCAGGGCGATTTTATGGTCATGCGGCGTCCTTGAAATGGCGTGACGATTATCGTGGGCCGGTGGACCTGGAGACGCTGACAAAACTGCGCTCACCTGAGGCCGTGGCGCTGCCACATGGTGCGATGGGGGGAAGCCCGGGCGAGCCCGTGTGGGACACCACGGGCGGCAAGTTTGGGCCGTTTGCCGGTCAGATATTCATTGGCGACTTCACCAAACTCATCAGCCGCGTGTTTCTCGAAAAGGTCGCGGGTGAATACCAAGGAGCGTGCTTTCCCTTCATCCGCGATGCCGTGGGCCTGGCCGCCATCCAGGCGAACAGCGGCAAGGACAATCTCACCATTCCCGCAGGTGCCGATGGCTTGAAGCATTTCCGCGATGTGCCGCCGCGCTCCGGCACTCCGCTGCGTGCTGGTAACATGCGCATGGCTTTCGCGCCCGATGGCAGCCTCTATGTGGCGCAGACCACACGCGGCTGGGGGCAGGGCGATGGCTTGCAGCGCATCGTTTGGTCGAAAAAAGAGCCGGTGGAAATCGCCACCATGCAGCTCACTCGCGAGGGTTTCCGCCTCACCTTCACCGCCGCGATGGATGCGGCTCGTTTGCAGAATGTGAAAACCTATCGCCTCGGCAGGTTTCGCTATCTTTATCTGCCAAAAGGCTCGCCGCGTGTGGATGAGAGCGCGATGGCGATCACAGCGCTGCGTGTTGCGGAGGATCAGCGCAGCGTGGAACTCATCGTGCGCGACCTTGAGCCCGGCTACATCTATGAACTCGAGCTGGAGCAACTCCATGATGCCAATGGCCGTGCCGTGGAGAACCCGCTGGCCTTTTACACCCTCACCCGCATGCTCGACGGACGCACCTTCAGCGGCCCGATGGACAAACCGTTGCTCATCGCCGCCAAGAAAGCGAACACCGGAACGGATGCCGAAAACGGCCGCCGCATCTACGGCACCTTCTGCGTGGTGTGCCATCAGCCGGATGGCAAAGGCGGCGCACTGCCCGGCTCGCCCGCCGTTTCGCAAGCCACGCTTGTAGCCGCGAACTTCACGCTGCGTGGCAAGGATGCGCCGCTCTCCAAAGCCGATGCCGATCTTGTTAAAATCATCACCGAAGGCGCTCCCGGCAAGCCCATGCCGCCCTTCGGCAGCGTGCTGAAGCCGGAGGAAATCCGCGATGTGCTCGCGTATCTGCGTGCGGCCTTCGGTGCGGAACATTCATCCAACAAATCCAATCCATGAAACAACCACTCTATCTCATTGCGATGTTATTTTTCATCGGCACCTCGGTTTCCAACGCTCAGGAGAAGATCGCTGAAAAAAACGCCGAACGCATCAATCCCTACATCGCGCTCATGGAGTCGGGAAAGCCGGCCTTTGGCGTCTTCGCCTCCAATGTCTCCCTCCGCTCTGGTGCTGGCATGGCGGGCAGCGGACTGGATTTTGTCATCGTGGACATGGAGCACTCGCCCTTTGATCCTACTCGGCTGGAGAGCTACCTGGTGGGCATGACGAGCAAGGCGGACGTGCTCAAAAACGGCCTCAAAGTGCGCACCGCGCCCTTCGTGCGAGTCCCCGCCGCCGGACGCGAGCAGCTCCAGTTCATCCTCAAGCAAGTGCTCGATCTCGGCCCGCTCGGTGTCGTGGTGCCGCATGTCGAGACCGCCGAAAACGCCCGCGCCATGGTGCAGGCCTGCCGTTTCCCGCAGCTCAAAGGCGTGCCGGACTACGAGCCGCAGGGCAAACGCGGTGTCGGCTATGGCTGGGCCGCGCGGCAGTGGGGGCTCTCCGGCGGGACATATGCAGAGCGCGCCGATCTCTGGCCGCTCGATCCCAAAGGCGAACTCGTGCTCTGGGTCATGATCGAGAGCGAAGCCGCCGTGGAAAACATCCGCGCCATCGCCGCCGTGCCAGGTATCGGCGGCCTGTTCATCGGCCCCTCCGACCTCGCTTTCTCCCTCGGCGTGCCCTTGGGCGATCCCGCCGTCGAGGTCGCCATCGAGAAAATCGTCGCCGCCGCCAAGGAGGCCAATATGCCGCTCGGCACCCTTTGTGGAGGCAGCGAAGTGGAAAAACGCCTCGCCCAAGGCTTCAGCTTCCTCGCCGTCGGCAGCGATGGCGGCATCTCAGGCGGTGTGCAGGACGCGGTGAAGAAGGGGCGGTCCTTCAAAGGGAAATAGAAGGAAAGGCGACGCCATCCCCGGACTGATCGGCTGGGAATACCACGGCGATCCCGCCGACATCCCTGGGCTACAGTCGTCGGCGCAGGCACCGCGTGGGTAGGCGGCACCACACCCCAGCAATGGACCGCCACGATCTATCCAAGCCCGAAGAACAACTCCTGCCCAGGTCCCACTGGAGCCGCCCCCATGGCCCCGACAATCGCGTGCAGCGAATGACGAACAAGCTGCTCAAGAGGGCGCTCGCGGGCTAGCGGCGCATTTCATTCAGGGCACCAGAAGTCAATGTGCGTCGAGTTTGAAGCAGAGACTTTTGATTGGGAGATCGTGCTCGTCTCCGTCTAACCTTCCTCGAAAGCGCTTCCGAGGAGGATTGGCCGGTCAGCAGCGATGAAGTTCTTCGCGATGCCCCATCTACATCAACTCAGGGCTTTTCGATCACCAAACCAGCTTTCTCATCAGGCCGCGCCACAAGCACCTTGGCCTGATTTCCCTTTGTTTTGCCATCCTCACCCTTCACGACCGTGTTTTGCGCGATGAGAAAACGTCCGCCGTTGATCGGCGCGATGCCCACGGAGGCATTGAACTCCCATTTGCCGGCGAACTGGAACTTGTCGTCGGCACGCAGCAGCACGGCCGGCTTGCCATAACAACCAAACCACCATGCCCCATCAGCATAGGCGACGGTTTGGATGCCCATCAATGTGTAGCCGCTGGCGATGACGTGGCGTTTCAGGAACTTGAAGCTCTCGTCATACTCATAGGCGTAATTTTCGTCCACACCGGGCGGCAAACCGCCCACGAGGATGAATTTGCCATCGTGCCACGCCATGCCGCCCGCACCATGCACCAGTTCGGGCACGCGATGCTTCGCGAGTTCGGTCAAGGTGTCGCCATCATACACATAAACCCACGAATCGGCTTCTCCCGCAGGCCGATTGAACTTCGCAAGATTGGTGGCGACATAGACGCGTCCGGCATGAAAGCAGAGATCACCATGATGATTCGCCACCGGCACTTTTCGGAGGACGTGGCCGTCTGTATCGGTTTTGACGAGGAAATCGGTCCAGCACCAATAAATGGCGTCTTTGTCGTTCGTGCAGATGCCCTGGAGGTGGCGTGGATAGATGCCTTCGCAGGCGGTGGCGTGGAAATCGGCCGCGTGGAGCGATTGAAGGGCGAGGAGAGCGAGAATGAGCAGACGCATGGCAGTGATGGTTACTTGGCTTCGCCATGAGCGAGTTTGTTGTTGGCAAAGGTGTTGTCCTCGCCGCCTTCGACACGGAGTGAAGGCGCAGGTTGACGGTCTTTCCGACGATCGGCGATGAGACAGCCGGTGACGAGGCTGTGGCTCGTGTTTTGCATCCAAAGTCCCGCACCATCGCTGTCGAGGATGGTGCAGCCGGAGATGTTGAAGGTGTCGCCATTCTCGATCTGCACGGCGGCGGGGTGCGTGCGCACGCCATCGATGTGCAGACCGGTGAGCGTGATGTCGTGGCAGTCGCGGAAGACGAGGCCGCCTTTTGCAGCCTCAGCCTTGCCACGATAGTAGGGCGGGTTGCGGTCGAAGGTGTTGCTGCCGACGGCAATGTTGCTGCAATTCGTGGCGAGCAGGTCGTGCTCGTAGCCGCCGCCGAAGGTGTTGCCGGTGATCACCGCGCCACGCACATGCTGGAAGTCGATGTTCACCTCCACGTCGCTCAGAACGTTGTCGGAGATGCTCAGGTGGCCCCATTGCGTCATGTCGTCGGTGCCACGCGGTTTGCCTTTGCCGATGAAGCGCACGTTCGCCGCGCCCGGCGAGGGATTGTGCTGGATGGTGCAGCCGGTGATGCTGACCTCGGCGGTGGAGCCACCGGTGCAGTCGATGAGCACGTTCGCGGTCGGCGGTGCCTCGGGCGTCATGTTGCTCTCGATGTCGCAGGTGCCGATGTGCAGGTTTCGCACGCCACCACCTCGCGTCACCACGCCGCCGCCTGCGTTGTAGCTGATGTGGCTGCCGATGATGTTCGACTGGTGGAGATCGACGTTGTCGTAAAACACGCCGATGCCCGTGTTGTGATACAAGTGGCAGTCGCTGATGATGACGTTGCGATTCCGCACCGTGAGGTGGATGCCATGTCGAGCCTCATGCACCGCCACACGCGTGATCGTAAGCTGCATCGTGCCCGTGGCCTCGATGCCGTCCGCCTCGGCATGTGCGCCGACGATTTCGATGCCGTCCACCATCGGCGTGCGCTGTCGGGCGAAGATTTCCGGCTTGAGGCTCTTCGGGTCCGCCGTGCCGCCATGCGTGCCGACAAACTTGAAGGCCGGTCCCGCACCTTCCATGACGAAACGAGCCACACCATCGCCGTTGAGCGAGATGAAGCCTGTTTTGTCGAGATCGACGACGATAGACTTCGTGAGGCGATAGGTGCCGCGTGCAAACCGCACCGCTCCGCCAGCATCCATGGCATTTTGCACCGCCGTCGTGTCATCTGTCTTGCCATCGCCGATGGCTTGTGGCGCAGCGGCTTGAGCCACAAGGCTGACGGAAACTCCGAGAAAGAGGAGGGTGAGAAGGAAAAGACATTTCATGGATAAAGGAATGAACGGAGGTTTTTACTTGGCGATGGGCTTCCAATCCCGCGCAGCGCGGACCACGCGGATGCGATCTCCAGCACCGAGCTTTTCATAGGCCTGTTTGGTCCACTCGTAGGCGGGAGGCATCTTGCCGATGAAGGTGATTGGGCGCGGGTGGAGTAGCGCAAGGTTTTGCGGGAGGTCGCCGATGCGCAGGATGCCGAGGAACTCGGCGGTCTCGGGCTGGGTATGGGTTTCGGGTGGTGTGTCGAGGATGAGTTCGGTGATTTTTGGATCGAGGATGGCGGCGTAGATGGCGAGGGCGGCGGTTTCACCCTGACCAAACAACACCGTGGAGCTGGTGGCGGATTCCTGCCGCATGAGCGCGGTTCCGGCGAGCAGATCATGAACTTGGCGCTCGGACAAGGTGTGGCCTAGCAGCGGATACATGCGCCGCAACGTCCACAGGTAGCCTGGGCCGACGGAGGTGGCTCCGGTGTTGCGCACTTCCACGCCAGCGCTGGCGAACTCAGGCGCGAGGCCCGGTTTGGAGGCTCCGCCGCCGGTGAAGGTGCTGCGCGCCTCGGGTTGCACGGCGAACAAGACAACGGGACCAGTGTTCTGAGGCGAGTGCTGGGTCTTTGTGGCGAGCGTGAGTCCGTCGGTGGTGTCAAAGACACGCGTGCCGTAGAAGGTGCCATCCTTGGTGCCGCCATCGGCCAGCTTGTCGCGCAGACGTGGCGTGGGATCGGCCGGGATGTTGCGGAAGGTGGTCTGGCGCAGCCTGACGAGCGCGTCTTTTTGATGGGACTGCCACTGCGTTTCACTGTCGGGCATCGAGACATCCGTGTTCTTCACTAGGCGTGCGTCCATCTGCATCATGGTGTCGTCCTTCGGCAATTTGCCGCCAAACACGAGCAGGTTCTCCTCTGGCTCCACGAAGTCAGTCACATCGTCCTGCACCGGTGCGGGATCGCCTTTGAGATGCGTGTTGAAGAAGGTGAAGATCGCCTGCCGCAGCTTCGGCGTGTAGCCGTGTGGCGCGAGATCCTCGGTCAGCTCAAACTTCGTCGGTTCGCCGAGTGCAGTGTATTGATGGCGGATGCGATGCGCGACATCGCGATAGCCCACAGGCCGCCACAGCACGTCCTCGCTGCCGGAGGCGATCAAAAAGGCACGCGGAGCGATGAGCGCACCGATGTCCGACCAGCACCAGCGATGGTAGTTCACCCAGAAGGCGCAGTCGCAGTGACCGTCCGTCGCGCGATCCACCGCCATGCGCTCGATGCTGCCGCTCTGGCAGACGGGCACGACCACTTTCACGCGCTCATCTGCCGCGCCGAGGAACCACGACATCGCACCGCCACCGCTCAGGCCGGTGACGCCCATTTTTTCACCGTCCACATCGTCGCGGCCTTGCAGATAATCGAGCGCGCGCATCGCATTCCACACTTCGGTCCCCGCAGGCGTGTAGCCACGGCTCGGCCAATCCCAGCGCCCTTCGCGATAGGTGCCGTGATGCAGGCCCTGGCACTCGCCGAGCTGCACCGGATCAAGCACGAAAGCCACATAACCATGCTGGGCAAACCAGCGCGGATTCGCCTGATAAGGCGCGTTCACTTTCCCCTTCGAGTGGCCGCAGAGATAGAGCACGGCAGGCAGCTTGCCGGTGATCTTCGCCGGGCGATAAAGATTCCCCGCCACATGCGCGCCTGGCAGGCTTTGGAAGTGGATCTTCTCCACCACATAATCACCACGCTCCAGCATGCCGGTCACCGTAGCCTGAAGCGGCGTGCGCTTCGGCAGTGGCGAAAGGCCGAGCATCTCCAGCCACTTCTCACGTCGTTCAGCGAGCGTGGCCTTCCACGCCTCCGGCGAAAGCGGCTGCGCCAGCGAAGCGCCGGAGACTTCCCGCGCTTCCTGGCTGACGCTGCTGTAAAGCGAGAGTCCCTGGGTAAAAGCCTGGGCGTGGGAGAGAATCGAAAGAGCGAAGAGAAGAGGCAGGATTTTCATGGGAAGGAAAGCAGCAGACCGTGACGCATGGGTTCATTTCAAGCCACCGCGCAGCTCATGCACGGTGCGGACGATCACATCTTCGACCTCGGGATGCCAGCGGGCCGGGAAGTGATTGTGCTTCATCGCATCACCACCTTCGTAGCCGCCCTCATTCCACACGCGGCGGCTGGGGATGTAGGTCATCACGTCGTTGCTGTAGCCCGCCACCCACACGACCGGATCAGCGATCTCTTTTTGCAGACGCAGCGAGTAGTCCACCACCACCTCGCCACCGAGCGCGACGAGCGTGAGTTCGCTGCCTAGGCGGATGACCTGCACGGGATATGGATACTCGGTCATGAGCGTCTCACCGGCGTCGAGCTGGCCGAGCAGATGCCGCGCGAGCTGCGCGTCGAGTTTGTCGGTGCCCTTGGCGCGTTCTTCCAGCTCGGGCCGCGTGGGTGTGCGCTCGAACTTGAGCGGGATCTCCCGCAACGCGGCCTGGATGCTGCCGTGGAGCGCGCGCGGCGGTGTCTCCAGCGCGGTTTCCACCGCCAGCGAAAGCGTGCGCCCGTGCGCCTCCGCCAGCTCGAACTTCCGGCGCGGATAGGGGTTTTGATCGCCGCTGCAGCCGTTCATAAAAAGCGCCACCGCGCCGGGATGCGCGGTCTCGATCATGGCCTGCGCGTGACCGGCGTAGTCGCCGTTGAAGCGCTGATGGTTCAGCGTGGTGCAATGACAGGCGTAACCAAACACGATGGCGATCTGGCGCTTGTCGGCGGTGTCGCGCACCTGCAGCACGGGCACGCGATGATCCACCGGTCCGTCGGGATTCGGCGCGTTGCTGTAACCGCCCTCGCCGTCCGGGCGTCGGCGGTTCATGGCGAAGCCGCAGCGCGAATGCACGTAGTCGGCGCTGGCTTCCACGCGCTTTTCCAAAGCCTCACCGACCAGTCGCGTGAAGGTTTCCGCCAGCCACGCGCCATACTCCTCCGCCTCGATTTTGCGCCGCGCGGGATCGTCGGTGTGGTAGGCACGCCACGGTCGCAGCTCCGGCCCGCAATGCGTGTGCGAGACATTGATGAGCAGCCGCTCCGGCGGAATGCCGTGCGCTTTTTCCACCGCCTCCGCCGTGGCCAGTCGCACCGCGCGCGGCACACTCACCAGGTCTGCGGTGATGATGGCCAGCTTTCCACCTGCGGCGTCCTCGATCACCAGCGCCTTCGCAAAGAGATCCATGTCCGCGCCCTCGACCGGCTTTTTGCGCGAGGCATAACCCGCCATCCACATAAGCGTCTCCGGCGTGATCACCGCTGAGGCCGCGCCCGCTTTCCAGGCATTGGATCTGGCAGGTGCTTGAGCAAATAGGGCGGCGCTCGAAGCCAGAACCAGTATCAGGTGTAAAGGGCGGAAGTTCATCGGTGCTGGGCAGGATTCATGGTTTATTTGCCCTTCAGATGCTTGTCGAAAAAGCCGAGCAACAGCGGTCGCAGGCCGCGCTGCTTTTGCTGGAGGTGAAAGCTGTGTGGAGCGTCGGTTTCATGGTTGGCAGGTTCAACCATACGTTCTCCGCACCGATGTTCTTGAGGTCACGCGATCACTTGGGCACTGCTGTGCTCCATCCGCTCAACGCCTGCTGGTAGAAGGCCCAGTTGTCCTCGCCGAGCGTGTTCAGCACGAGATTTGGGTTGTGCGGGATGCCGGGGAGCTAGCGGTAGCTGTGCGGGATATTGAGCGCGTCGAGATGCTGTTTGAAATCGCGGTTGAAGCGCAGCGTCTCATCGCGGTCGCCGATGATCTGGCGGATGAGCAGGCCGGAACAGAGCTTTTCCGCGTTTTGTTCGGCGATGCGCCATGGGCTCTGCGCTTGGAAATAGGCCATGTCGCCGCCATACACGGTGCCGAGCACTTGATCGCGGCCGCGTGGGCCGGCACGTGGAGCCTCGGTGAAATCGAGCTGCAACGGCCCCGCTCCCAGCAGAGACACGGCGGCAAAAAGCTGCGGGTATTTGAATCCCAGCCGCGCCGCGCCATACCCGCCATGCTGAAGCCTTCGATGATGCGGCCTTCGCGTTTCGCCTGCGTGCGAAAGCTGCGGTCGATGTGCGGGATGAGCTCCTCGATGAACATCGTCTCCAGCTTCACCGAGCCGTCCTTCCAATCGCACCACATGCCCATCGGCAGGCCGTTGGGGAAGACCATGATCATAGGCGGGATTTTCCCCGCCCGCATGGCCTCGCCATATCGCTGCGCGATCTGCGCCACCGCCGCAGACGTGCTGCCACCGCTGCCATGCAGCCAGTAAAGCACCGGAAACCGGCGCTCCTTTTCCGTGTCGTAGCTCTCCGGCGTGAAAACGTGGCAGCTCACCGGTTGACCCGCCGTTTTGCTGTCAAAAAGCACACGCTGCACACGCGGCGCGTTCACCTCCGGCAGCACCCACATGGGCTTTTGCTGGGCGAGGGCAGTGGATGACCAGAGCAAGGCAAGGAGCAGGACTTTCTTCATGCGCAGGCTTGAACCGGAAAGCTTGTCGAAAGTCGCTCACGGAAGCGTGCCGGTCTTCGTTCCCACGCACATCAGCTCCTTGCCGGTGCGGATGTAGATACGGCCGTTCACGATGGCGGGCGTGGCGTTGATGGGGGCACCGAGCTTGGTGGCGGCGAGGCGCTCGAACTTCGTGCCGGCCTTGATGACGATGAAGTCGCCCTGCTGGCTGCCGCAGTAGATCTTGCCATCGGCGGCGACGGGGCTGCTGAAGAACTTCGAGCTGCCCTGCACGCCCTCGACGCGCTCCTCGTAGAGCACTTTGCCGGTCTTGAACTCGACACAGCGCAGGATGCCGCCATCGCCGAGGAGATACATGTGCTCGCCAATCACCAGCGGCGAGGGCGTGTAGGGCAGCCCTTTGGGGACATCGAAGGGTGCGGCGACGGGCTTGCCGCTTTTCAGATCGATCGCGGCCACTTCCTTGACGCCACCGCCGGAGCCGAAGGTGCAAAAGTAGAAGTCATCGCTCAAAACGCCGGAGCCGAGACTGCGCTGGCGGTAGCCTGGGTTGTGCTGCCAGTTGATGGTGCCGGTCTTCGTGTCGAGCGCGATGACGCCGCTGCCGCTGTTCGCGCAGATGACCTCTTTTTTGCCACCGGGCAGATCACGCACCACGGGAGTCGAGTAAGCGTTGCTGGTGTAGGGAATCTGGGTGCGCCACGCCTGCTTCCCGGTGGCGGTATCGAGTCCGACGATGCAGGCGGTCCATTTCACATTCGGATCGGTGACGCCCGCGTCTTCAGCATTCCAGGAAAACTCACTGCGCACGATCATGATGCCGTCCGACACCACGGGCGAGATGCCGGTGCCGTGCTCGTGGATGTAGTCGGCCACATGCTCGTTTTTCCACAGCAGCTTGCCGCCGTGATCGAGCGCGAGCGCCTGGATGTTGTGCCCGCTGCTCCAGTTGATGTAAATGCGCTGCTCGTCGATGAAGGCGGAGCTGCTGGCGAAGGAGTTCAGCGATTTGTTGATCTTGTGCGGCTGAAAGGTTTCCTCATGCCGCCACAGCTCGACGCCATCCTTCGCCGAATGCGCGATGACGGCGCGTTTGTTGTCGCCGGTCTCGGCGGTGATCACGATCATATCGCCCCACATCACGGGCGAGGACCACCCCTTGCTCACGGGCACGCGCCAGAAGGTGGTGGACTCATCCACGACATTCGGCAGCGGGCCGCTCTCGGCGATGCCTGTGCCGTTCGGACCACGGAAGCGGTTCCAGTCATTGGCGGCATCCAAGGAAGAGACTGCGGCAAGGCAAAGGCCGACAATGGTGGGAAGATGCAGGGTGCTTTTCATGGCTGCTTCAAAACGACGTGCTGGGCTGGATATAGCGGCATCACTTTAATTTCCCAAACAGCTCCTCCAGCCCCGCAATGATCTTCGTGGAGGCATCGACTTCGAGGCAACTGGAGCGGGCGCGCCACGTCTCGTAGCCGCCAAGCGCATGATGCTCGGGCGTGGGCAGGTAGCCGTGATAGGCGTTGGCCAGCGAGACACTGAAAGTTGGTGCATGACGCTTTTTGAGCTCCAGGCCGATCTCGACAAAGACCTCGGCGGGAATGGCCGAGACATGCAGATCGCCGATTTTCATGACTTGGAGCAGCGCGGAGACTTCTTTGGGGAAATCGGCCAGCAGCACCGTCTCACGCGCATAGACCTGCTCCATGGTTTCCATGCGTGGAGCGAGTTTGGAGGTCTTCATCACCTCGCGAGCCTTTTCGACCTCGTCCTTCGTCGGGATGCGCAGTCCGAGCGTGATCTCCTTCTGTGCGACGTCCAGCGGCACCCAGTCCAAGTGCTTCACGGACTTCAAAGCATCAGCCACGGCCTGCGCGACATCGTTGGCGACGATTTTGATGCGGCCATACGGCGCTTCTTTGGCCTGACCGCCACGGAAGTCGATGTTGTTGATGTCGCCGCTGGTGCCGTTCGACATGATGCCGACGAACGGTGGCTCCTGCTGCTCCACGCCGAGCAGTTCGCCGATGCGCACAGCAAACGCGCCGAAGTAGTCCGCTGAGATATGCCCCGGACCCACGCCGCCGACGTAATGCAGCGAGTAGTTCGCCAGCAGTGCGAGCGGTTTGCCGTCCACTGACTGCACGCTGATGAAACTCACCTCGGGATCGGTGGGACCGGCGGGTTCGAGCAGGGTGGGATTGCTGATGCCTGGATTGGTCTTCACCTGATCGGTGGTGACGCCGAGCGGTGTGGGCAAAATGCTGCCGGGTTTCATTTTCCAGCGGCGATTGAAGACCTGCCACGGCACATCGACGCTGCCGTGGCCGATTTTGGCAGGCGCGAGATTGTTCAGCGCGCGCCGCACGCCATCTGCGATGCGCCTTGCCACGAAGCGCTGATACAGAGGGTTCGGCTCGCTCTGGCCTACGGCTTGCAGCGTCCCGCACGAATGCGAATGCGTGGCGGCCATCATCATGTTCTCCATCGGCAGCCCGGTGGTCTCGTTCACCATCTTCTTCGCCTCATCAAAGATGCCCCGGCCAATCACACAACTGTCCGCGACGACGAACACGAGTTTTGTTTTCCCATCATCAAGCGCGAGACAGCGGGCGTTGAGTTCATCATGAATGAAGGCCGCTTTGCCATCCTGGAAGCCGCCGTTGATCGAGCTGCCGAGTTCCGGCGTGATGTTGCTGGTGGCGGCTCCGGCACGGAATTCGGCGGCTTGGAGGGTGGAGCTGGCGAAGACGAGGCAGGCGATGAAGCGGAGTTTCATGCAAGTCTTACGGCACGAAACGCGAGAACTTGATCAAATCAGTTCGCGGATCGGCAGCGCGCCATTTTCGACGAGGTAATGCGGGCGGCCTTTGGTGTCGGTGACTGTGGTGGTGGCCACGTCGATGCCGAGATTGCGATAAAGCGTGGCGAAAACTTCCGCGAAAGTCACGGGACGGCTGTCCGCCTCGCCACCGAGTCGATCCGTGGATCCGATGACTTGCCCCATTGGCATGCCACCACCGGCGAGCAGCGCCATGGCGACGCGCGGCCAGTGATCGCGGCCGACTTGCTTGCTGATGATCGGCGTGCGGCCGAATTCGCCCCACACGAGCACAGTGACGTCTTTGTCGAGGCCACGCTGATGCAGATCTTCGACGAGCGCGGTGATGCCTTTGTCGAAGATAGGAAAGTCCTCACGTTCACGGGAGAAAATGTCGTTACCGGCTCCGCCATGCCAGTCCCACTTGCTGTAATTCACCGTGACGACACGCGCACCGGCTTCGACGAGTCGGCGAGCGGTGAGAAAGCTCTGCGGCACACGCGGCGCACCGTTTTCATCGATGCGTTTCACGGTATCGCCCGTGCCGTAGCGCTCGACAAGGCGCGGGTCTTCTTTAGAAAGGTCGAGCGCGTCGGCCAGCTTCGACGAGGTGAGCACGCCCATCGCCTGCTGCGTGAAGGTGTCCATTGCCTCCATCTTTCCGCTCGAATCGACATCGCGGCGGAAGTTGTCGAAGCTCGTGAGCAGCTTCGCTCGACCAGAGAGCCGGTCATAAGTGATGCCTTGCAGCGTGAGGTCGCCACGGCTTGGACCCGTGTGGCGGAAAGCGTCGCTGGCGGAGCCGAGCAGGCCGGGTCCGGGCTCATTGTAAGGGCCGTGCGTGCAGTCGTAGCACATGCTGACAAAAGGCGGCACGGCGGGATCAAAGGCACCCTTCAGCTTTCCGACCACACTGCCAAACTGTGGCCAGCCGCCGGGCGGAACGGTGCCCACACGGTTCGGAAAACCGGTGTAGCACTGGATCGCATCGTGTCCGGCCTGTGCGCCGACGAGCGAGCGGATGATGGTGAACTTGTCCATCATCTTCGCCATGCGCGGGAAGAGTTCGCAGATCTGAATGCCATCCACATTCGTGCCGATGGGCTTGTGCGGCCCGGCGATCTCGCGCGGAGCATTTGGCTTCAGGTCAAACATGTCCTGATGCGGTGGACCGCCGACGAGATAGATCAGGATGACCGACTTGTGCGAGTTGCGGATGCCCGCCTGGTTTTCCAGCGCCAGCAGCTTCGGCAAAGACAGGCCGAGTGAGCCCAGGCCGCCGACTTTGATGAAGTTGCGACGCGACACGCCGTCACAGAAGGCGCTGCGTTTTTCGGCGGGAGCGAGAATCTTGAGCATGGCAGGTGCGGCGATGGACGCCGGACAAGTATGGAACTCGCGCCTGCTTTCTTTCGGCTGCTATGACAGGTCCTCCGCCTTTGTGACGGGTGCCCACCAGATGACGATGAGACCGAGGGCGTAGATGCTGGCGCAGATCGTTCCGACACGCGGATAATCGCCGCCGAGGGCGGTGAAAAGAAATCCTGCGGCCAAAACGCCAAACGCGGTGGCGAAGCGACCCGAATTGTAGGCGAGGCCGCTGCCTGTGGCGCGAACACGCGTGGGAAACAGCTCCGGCAGATACAAGGCGAGCCAGCCGAAGAACAACGTGGCGACGAAACCTTGTGCGAACACGATGTGATGAAACGACGGCTGCAAAGGCGCGGTGAGCTGGAACATCGCGAAGGTGATCGTGACGGTGGCGAGGCTGATGAGGCCATAACTGAGACGACGACCGAGCCAGCTTGCGAGTTGCGCGCCTGCGAAACTGCCGAGCGTGGCCCCCAGCGCCCACCAGCCCTGCGTGGCGGCTTTGTAGCCGACGTTCGTGGCTCCGGCGACTTTGTCGGCCCACGGAATCATCCACTTGCTGGCCGACCACGCGCCGATCATCGGAATGGAGCTGAGAAGGATGCCGATGATCGTGAAACGGATGAGCGAAGGCTGAAACAATTCACGCAGTGGCGCGACTTTTTGTTTCACACCACGATTCGCGAGCCACTTGGGCGATTCGGGCAGCGCGATGAGCACAAAGATGCCCAGCAGCGCCGGGGCACCCGCGAATTGAAACAACCAACGCCACGAATCCGGCGTGATGGGCCATGCGCGGGCTAGTTGGGACAAGAGAAGGATGCCGGCATTGAGTCCAGCCATCATCGCGCCAGAGACGAGCGGGCGTGACGCGCCAGACCAGCATTCCGACACGAGCGCGATGCCGTTCGGCCACAAACCGCCGACTCCAAGGCCGACGAGAAAGCGCAGCGCAAGCATCTGCTCCTGCGTCTGCGCATACGCGCCGAGCGCGGCGAAGACGGAGTAAAACAAGATGCACACGCCCATGGCACGCGTGCGACCGATGCGATCCCCAAGGCTGCCAAGCGCGATGCCGCCGATGGCCGCGCCGAGCATGAGCGCGGCGGTGAAGCGCGCAAACCACTCGCCACCGAGTTCCGGGGTGAAAGCAGTGCCGAGCAGGCTCTTTGAAACGGAGAGCGATGCTACCGGCATGAGGCCGAGTTCCACACCGTCAAAGACGAGGGCGAGGAAACAGGTGATGAGGACGAGATAGCGTTGGGAGGCGCTCATGGCCCCAGAATGGCTTTGATAATGGCGCTGTTGTCGGCGTCGCCGAAACCGAGTGATTCGGCTTTTTCGAGCAGTTGGCGGTGAGTTTCACTCAATGGCAGCGGAATCGAGCTGGCGGCGAGCATGAGGCGAACGTCCTTCAAATGCTGCGAGAGCTTCGCCTGCGGGGTGAAGTCCTGCGTGATCATTTTCTCACCCTTGGTGTCCATGATGCGCGAGTAGGCCATGCTGCGGCGCATGACATCGAGCGTCTGCACCGGATTGAGGTCCAAATCCCACGCCAAAGCCAGTCCTTCGGCCAAGGCGGCGCGATTGAGGCCGAGCACGAGATTCGTGACGAGCTTCATCTTCGCTCCACTGCCACAGGGGCCGACGTGAACGGCCTCGCGGGCAAATTTGGCGAACAAATCGAGGCATTGTTCAAAAACAGCCAAGTCGCCACCAACCATGACGAGCACGTCACGCTGCAAAAGCTGCGCGCTGCTGCCAGAGACGGTGGCATCAAGGTAATGCACGCCCTTCGCGGCCAAATCGGCTCCCATCGCGGCCATTTCCGCCGGATCGCCGGTGGTGGTGTCGATGAGGATGAGTCCGGACTTCAAATCGGCGTCGCGCAGCACCTCACGAACGATGGTGGAGTTTGGCAGGCAGAGGAAAACGACGTCGCAGTGCTCGAAGACCTCATTCGCCTTCGCGGCATTCACACATCGGCTCGCATCAATGTCCCAGCCGCGTAAAGCACCGGTCATCCGCATCAATGCGGAACCCATGAGGCCCATGCCGATGATGCCGACCGTCATTTTGTTGAATGAACTGGCAAAATGGATAGGAAAGTGCGCAAGCGGTCAAAGCCGGGCAGGTCGAAGTCGAACCTGCCCTCGCGTGCTCCAGCTCCGAGACGTGGATCTTCATCGTAGGCGGCAGATAGAAAGGCACCGATGCGGCCTTTGTCGCGGCTGTGAACTTTCCAGCCTAACTCGGCCATTTTTTCCAGGTATTCGGCGACGGCTCTTTTCATCTGCGTGTGCTTGTCGTCCGCCGGGAAGGCGTTCCAGGCCAGGGTTTCGATTTCCCCTGTCAAGGTGGGTTCCGGGGCCACGAAGAAACCAAGCCGGGCTTCGCCTGTCGCGTCATGCCACTGGCCTTCGGGCACGTCCCTGCCAGTCAGCGCCTTCAGGTGTGATCGGATGGACTGGACTGTGCCTGCCGCGTTTTCATCCGCATCGAGCAGGATTCCGATGCTGCTTTTTTCAGCGAGCAGCTTTGGCGTGATGAAGTCACCCAGCAGTTCTCGGTTCAGTATTTTGCTTTTACCCTGAAACTCCTGGATGTACACACCGGGCAGCCTGCCCATGTGATGGAGAAATGCGGCGTAGAAAAACAAGTCGCTATGCCCTTCGACGATCAAGACGTGCGGGCACTCTGATAACTGAGGGCGTTTCGGCTTCATGATCAGCGGAGTTCGATGTCATTCTCCAGCGCATCATCCACCCGTGCTTCCGTGAGCACTTTGCCAATCACCTGATCTTTGACCCTCATGAGCTGCACGACGGCGAAGTCATGCTTGTTCTCAGCGTCTTCGGCAAAAAAGACTTCATGCGCCGCAGTGAGGCACTCCTGGCTGTGCGTGGTCGCAAAAACCTGCACGCCCATGGCGGCGGAGATTTCAGCGATGCCTCTCCACAAGTCTTTGAGTGCTGTGTGGTGAATGCCGTTCTCGATTTCGTCGATGATGCAGATTTGGGCATTTTCGCCGATCAATTCGGCCAACATGCTGACCAGACGGACGGCTCCCTGCCCTGCCTGAGACATGGGGATCATCTCCGAGAGCCCGATGTCCACCGCGACAATGTTCCCCCCCTCTACAGGATCGACACGGATGCGCTGGATGCGTGAATCCACCTTCTTGAGCACCGAGTGAATCAAATCCTCGCCACTGCGTTTGCGTAGCGCATTGCCGACTGTTGTCACCATGCTGCGGGCTGAAGATGGCAAAGCGGAGACGACACGGAGTCGGAGTGCTGAAGCCTTTTCCTTCTGCCAAATCATGCACTCTTTGGTGTGGTAAACTGTGTGTTTGCAGTCACTCGGCTTTTTTTGAGCCTCAGCTTTACCCAAAACCAGATAGTTTTGAAATTCGGCTCCTGTGGCTTCCACAGTGGACTTCGTGTCGCCATCTTTGATTATCCACCTGTCAAACAAGGGATCAGGCTCATCCTCATAACCGCTGATGGTGACTTTGCCATGCAGCATGCCTGCAAGGCGTCTCATCTGCTCAGGATTTGCAGCCAGCAGGAGCCCTTCCAGCAGCGACGATTTGCCGACGTTATTCTGCCCCACGATCAAATTGACCGACTGAAGGCCTTTTAGCTCAAGCTTGCCGAACCCACGGAAATTCGTGAGGGTCAAATCGGTTATGTGTTTGGCGTGCATGTTTTTGATCACCTTCTTGATTGCATTGCTTTCATCTCATCAATTGGGGGCAGATTCAAGGTTTCATATCCGCGCTAGAACGGCGCCGCTGAGCGTGCAGAGTGTCCGGTGCGGCATGCTTGCAAGCATGGCAGATGCTTTGCGATGTCTGTGGTGCAAGGCTTCAGCCATCCGATCCCATGAGGCCCGGCCGCTGAGGTCGTGCGTGTTCATTTCAAGAGTTGCTGAAGGTCCGGTGCTTTCGCATCCGGCGAGGCGTGGATGATGACAGTGTGTTTTAAGCGGTAGGTTACTCCGCGTTTCACATTGATGCGGCGTGTTTCACCCTGCTTCATGGCTTTGCGGCCAAAGGGATTGGAGACAAAGACGCCGTAGTCGCGATTGTGCCACCAGCTTGGGTGCGCGTTGGCGGCATCAGGCACCGTCATGATGCCGACGTGGCGGCCTGCGATGACGCCGGAGTAATCACACCATGCCGCAGGCTGGCCCCAGGTGGCTTTGGCAGTCGTTTTGCCGGTGCTGCTGGTGATGAGGCCGCCGTTTTTTTCATTGATCGCGGTGGCGATGCGGACGCCGAGGCCCATCTCTTCCTGATCGCCGAAGTAGAAGCCATCGATGGATGGCGTGAAAATGGCGTCCCAGGTGAGATGCCATGCGCCGTGTTTTTCGACGAGCGTGATGCGCGTGGTGAATTGCGCGAGCTTTTGGGCATCAGCGGTGAGCATGGCGGACTCGGTGGTGAAGCTCAGCGCACAGCTTTGGATCGTTGGCGGCTCGCTGAAGCGCTCGTGGACGATCCGGCCTTTGTTCCGCCAGAAGTCGGTGCCGCTGATGTCGCCAAAGCCGAGCCAGATGCCGGGATGCATGTCCGGGTGATCCACCGGATCAGTGCCAGGCACGGGTGGATGATTGCGTGTGACCTGGATGCCGCCGGGCGCGTGAACATGCGCGAAATGCGGGCGCAGCACCTGCGCATCGCGAAACACGAAATGCGCTACAGGTGAGCCGCTGTGCGTGATGACGAGGCGGTCATCGCGCTGATCAAATCGAAATCCTCCGCCTTGCGGCGAGGACTCCGCCGCGTAGGTGGACCAAGCAGCGAAGACAAGCGCTGAAACGATGCACTGACCGAGCGAAGAGCGCCTCATAAGTTGAAAAGCTGGCGTGCATTGCCGCTGAGAATCTTCACCTCGGTGGTGGCGTCGAGGTTCAGGCTGCGCAGAGGATCGAGGATTTCCTGCGGCTGCACCCAGGGATGATCGCTGGAGAAAAGCAGCTTGTCGGCGCTGCTGAAATCAAGCGCGAAGCGCATGGCCTCCGGCAGCGGCGAGACGATGTCCATGTAGATGCTGCGCAGATACTCGCTGGGCTTGCGCTGAAGGTTCTGTGGTCCGCGTTTGAGCACGGTGAGCTGGTGGTCCATGCGACCGCAGATGTAGGGCAGCGTGCCGCCGAGATGCGGGCAGACGAGTTTCAGCTTCGGATGCTTGTCGAGCAGGCCGCTGGCGATGATGCGGGCGATGGCAATGGTATTTTCAAACATGTTCCCCAGCGTGCTGGTGAGCTCGTAGCCCTTCACCTGCTCCGTCGTCATCGGTTTGGCCGGATGCAGCAAAATGGGCACGCCCAGCTCCTCGGCGCGGGCATAGAGCCAGTGAAACTGCGGCTCGTCACACCATGCGCCGGCGAGATTCGTGTAGAGCAGGATGCCTTTGAAGCCGAGCTGCTTCACGCAGCGGTCCAGCTCCTCAGCAGCGGCTTTTTCATTTTGCAAAGGCAGCACGCAGAGGCCGCGGAAGCGCGTGGGATGCTTCGCGATCACGCCCGCGAGCGAATCATGAATCAACCGCGCCACAGCCGGACCATCGTCGCCAAACCACTCGGGTCCGGGGTCGTTCGTGCTGAGCATGGTGATCTCGATGCCGCTGGCGTCCATCGCGGCGAGCTTGGCCTCCACATCAAGGTAATGCGGCGGCACTTTACGCAGCCAGTCGCCCATTTTGAGGAAGACGGTGCCGTCCTGGTCATAGACGAGCGGCTCGATCTTCCGCTTGCGCATCATGTCGAGCACTTCGGGGAAGAAGAGATGGCTCTGGCAGTCGATGATGCCCGAGGGCGGTGCCGTGGCCCCAGAGGCCACGGCACCACCGGCGACGGTTGCGGTGAGAAAGTGTCGCCGGTTCATGGCAGGATCAGCCGTCGATGTTCCAGCCGTCGCGGTATTCCTTCTTCATGAAGGCGTTGGCTTCGGGAGTGTCGGGGCTGGTGCCGGTCTTGCCGTCGTAGCTGATCTTCTTGCCGGTGCGATACGCGACGAGGCCGAGGAGCATCATCTCGATCATGTCGGCGCTGTAGCCGAAGTCGCAGGCGGTCTTCTTGCTCGGGTCTTTGCAGGCATCAAACCACTGCTTCTGGAAGTTGCCTTTGCCGACGTCGGCAAACTGGTCCTCCTTTTTGCGCGGCTTGTAGTAGCTGAGGTCGGCCTCGTCGCCGTAGGGGATGATCATGCGGGAGTCGAAGTCGGCGATGATGAAGCCCTTCGTGCCCTTGAACATCGCGCCGTGGCCGATCTTGGTGAGGTCGATGGAGGGCTTCGGCGAGCGCGGCATCGCGCCGCCTTGATACCAGCTCACGGTGATCGGGCCGCGCCAGTCATTGGCTGGATGCTCGAAGTGCGATTCGCAGTTCACCGGCGTCACATCGGAGTTGTAGGCCTCGCCCTTGGCCTCGGCGGAGGTCGGGAGCTTTGCGTCCACGGCGTTCCAGAGCAGGTCCATCGTGTGGCTGCCCATGTCGCCGATCTGTCCGGCGCCAAAGTCCCAGAACATGTTCCAGGAGAGGCAGTTCGCACCGGCGCCACCGGAGAAGTAGGCCGGATTGTAAGGATGGAAGGGCGCAGGGCCGAGCCAGAGGTCATAATGGAAGCCTGGAGGCGGCGTGCCTTCCTCAGGGAAGTAGCCGGGCTTTGGAATCTGGCGGTTGCCCCAGGCGTAGGCGGCTTTCAGCTCGCCGATGGCGCCGTCGCGGATGAGTTCCTTCACGCGGTTGAAGTTCGGCTGCTCATGGCGTTGCATGCCGACCTGCGTGGCGAGTTTTCCTTTTTTCGACTCCCACGTCGCACGCACGGTGCGCGCCTCGTTCACCGTGATGGCCAGCGGCTTCTCGCAGTAGCAGTGCAGGTCGCGTTTCAGCGCCCAGTTGGCGATGAAGGCATGCGTGTGGTCCGGCGTGCAGACGACGACGGCGTCGAGGTCTTTGTGATCGAGGCACTTGCGCCAGTCGATGTAAATCGTGGCACCGGGAAAGCGCTTCAGCGCGTCTGGAAAACGCGCCTCATTGATGTCACACAGCGCGACGACGTTTTCTTCCGCGATGGAGTTGTAGTGCGCGAGGCCGCGGCCCCACACGCCGATGAGGGCGACGTTGAGCTTGTTGCTGGCGGCGTTCTGGCCGAACAGCGGGCGGGTGATCATGCTGCCGGCGACGAGGCCGGCGGCACCGACGAATCGGCGACGGGAGAGGGGCGTGGGTTGGGTGTTCATGGTGGATGTTATAATCGGCGCGACCGGCGGCGCTCCTTCAGCCCAAATCCAAAACTCTGCGCTGAAACAAGCTCCCGGTGATGCCTGAGCCGCAGCACTTGAGCGATTATGCGCGGCTCTTGCAACCTGCTCCCCGCATTGGCGTTCTCATGCCGCCATGAAACTGCACGCCCTGCTGGTCCTTCTCACATTTCCCGCCTTCGCCGCCGACTGGCCGCAGTTTCGCGGCCCCACCGCCGATGGCGTCACCACGGACACGAATCTGCCGCTGACGTGGAGCGAGAAGGAAAATCTCGTGTGGCGCACCGAATTGCCCGGCCCCGGATCGTCGAGTCCCATCATCAGCGGCGACAAAGTCTTCCTCACCAGCTACAGCGGCTACGGGATCGACGTGAAGGAGCCCGGCGACATGAAGAACCTCAAACGCCATGCGTTGTGCCTCGACAAGGCGACGGGAAAAATCCTCTGGAATCACGAGATCGTCACCGATCTGCCGAACAAGCCCTACACCGGCACTTACATCACCACGCACGGCTACGCGTCGAGCTCGGCGGTGACGGATGGCAAGGGCGTGTTCTTCTTCATGGCAAACGCGGGCGTGTTTGCCTACACCGTCGATGGCAAGCCCGTCTGGAACGTCAGTGTCGGTGAAAAGGCGCACGATTGGGGCGTCGGCTCATCGCCTATTCTTTACGGTGACTTGCTCATCGTGAACGCCGCGCTGGAGAGCAACCAGCTCCTCGCCCTCGACCGCAAGACCGGCAAAACCGTGTGGAGCGCCACCGGCTTCCCCGCCTCATGGAACACGCCCGCTATCGTGAAGGTGGATGGACATGACGAACTCGTGCTCAACGCCAGCGGCAAGCTGCGCGCCTTCGATCCGCTCACCGGCAAGGAGCTGTGGAACTGCAACAGCATCAAGGCGGCCGAGCTTTGCCCCAGCATCGTCGCGCATGACGGCGTTATCTTCGTCATCGGCCATCCCGGCGGACAGAGCCAGGCCGTCAAAGCCGGCGGCAAAGGCGATGTGAGCGCCACAAACATCCTCTGGCAGGCGCAGAAGGGCAGCAACGTCGGCTCGCCCGTTTACAAGGACGGTCATCTTTACTTCATCAATGACTCGAAAGGCATCGCCACCTGCCTGGATGCGAAGACAGGTGATGTCGTCTATGAGGAGCCGCTTGCCTCGCGTCAGAAGCGCGACCGTTGGTATTCCACGCCGCTGCTTGCGGGCGACCGGCTGTATTGCGTGGGCCGCCAGACCGGCACCTACGTCCTCGCCGCGAAGCCGCAGTTCGAACTCCTCGCCACCAATGTCATCTCCAACGACGACAGCATCAGCAACGCCAGCCCTGCCGTGTCTGACGGCCAGATTTTCCTCCGGTCGAACAAATTTGCCTACTGTTTCGGCAAACGCTGAGCCGGAGTTGTTACCGCAATACCTCCCGCAGTCGTTTGAGCACAATCTCTGCGCGCGCATGTCCGCCGGTGTGTCCTGGCAGCGCGCTTTGAAAATCGGGATTTGAAATCAAAATGCCAAAGGTTTGTCGCAGAAAGGCTCCCACGGCCTCCGTACTCTCTACGATTTCCTCCACGCACTCCACACGACCATCCACAACGGCGATGATGTCCTCAATGTCTTGATGGTAGTAATCAGGCGCGCCGTTGGCAAGACGACCGCGATTGAACCACGCCTCCAGCTTCGTCGCGATCCACGAGGGTGTGGACGCACGCCAGATCATCACATCGTCGAGCTTTTCCTGCACCGGGTCTTCCAGCACGGCGGTGAACCAGCGGTTGCCCGCGTCAATAATGCCAGGGCTGGAGCACAGGAAGTCAACGCGCCAGTCGCCGTAAAACAGCGCACAGGCAGGCTTGTCGAGTGTGATGTCGTCTTGAAAGCCCGCGTTGAGCAAATCTTGCCTGATGTAGGAGTACTCGCCGAGCGTGCTCACCGAGAAAACGACATCCACATCCTTTGTGGGGCGCGCTGGAGCTGCGGCAGGGTCTGTCAGCAAAAGCGGCACCAACCCTCCACCGATAAAAACAAACCGTTCACGCCGTGCTTTCGCAATGGCGAGATGAATGGAGCGGATGGCACGTCGGCTTTCAGCAGCGGAGATTTTCATGAACGGAGCAGTTGGGTTCGCAGCCAGTCTTCCCCCAGTCGACGCAGACGATGTGTCGAGCAACGGATCAAGTCGAGTGCGGCGAGAGCCTGATGCAGCATTTCATCCGCCAGCGCCGCTTGGGGCACAGTGCGATAAAGCGGTGCGATGCCGATGCCCCGCACGGTCCCCTCGGCGTGTGGCCACACCCAGGTTTCGCCCTCCAGCACACTTTGGCTGCCTTCATTCAGTCCAGGGGCACTCGTTCCCGTTGGCACTCCACGTTGCGCACTGCCAAATGTCAACGGGAAGACATACTTCAAGCCGTGGAAGAAAAACTCCTCACAGGCAGCGCTGGCGGGCAGCCAAGTGAAAGTGGGTACAGTACCCTCATGCGAACGCGTCAGTAACCCACTCGCCAGACAACGCCTCACGGCCGCATGTGTCTCTGAGGCGCTTAGCACCGTCCACTGACTCAGCAGAGGATAGGTCACGGTTTCTCCACGCTTTCTTGCGATCAGCAGGCGGCTAAGAACAAGGATGTCTTGCGGTTTAAGCATTCTTGATCATATTTGATTCGCGAATCGCGAATTGCAAATGCCTTCCTCGCCAAATCAGCCTCCTCTCGACCACCAGTTCCCTTGGACACGGCATTGGCGGCTTTTGTCGGGTGACAAGGACACTGGTGGCAACTCCCGGGCCGATGACGACGACTGCGAGGATGGCTTTCTCTACTTGCCAGAAGACATGTTGCCGGAACTGGACACTCACATCGAGACTGGCTTGCGCACCTTCTCCGAACTCCTGGCCTCACCTGCCTTGATCCTTCTGGGCAGGCCCGGATCGGGCAAGTCCACCGAACTCGACATGGCCCGCAAAAGCGGGCTGTTGGATCTAGAGAGCACGCACCTGATCTACCGTCAGGCCAAAGCCTTCGAAGGCTCCGCATATGAACTGCTGGCTGAGGTGGATGCCAAAGCAGCAAGCGGTAAAGGCGTCCGGCTCGTTCTGGATGGTGCCGACGAGTTGCTGATGGAAAACGCCAAGTTCCTCAACAGTCTGGAGGCCGGGCTTGAGGAAAGAAAGCGCAACGGCAACCTTTCCTCGTTGCAGCTCATTATCACCTGCCGTGCCGCCGAGTGGCCGGAGGGAATGCTGGCCCATCTCTGGCCGCAGGCTCAATTCATCGTTGCCCGCCTCTGCCAGCTCGACTGGAAATCCGCCAATGACTTCGTCTCCAAGCACCTTGGCGACCAGACCCAGGCATTCTGGGACGAGGTGAATGCTCTCAAAATCCACTTCCTCGCCATCTGGCCTCACAGCCTTGCCGGACTCGTCGAATCGTTTCGTGCAAGCAACGGGCGACTGCCGAGCACGCTTTTCGAACTCGTCCAGCAAACGGCCCGCCGACGCTGCGATGTGAACCATGGCGAAACTGACCAGGAGCGCCGCGAGCGTCTCCATGAGCGCGATGTTCCGCTGGCTAGGAGCTATCGCCTCGCCTCCCGCGCTGCCGCGTTGAGTTGTTTCTCCGGTCGTTCCATGCTCAGCGTCCATCCAGGCGATGCAGGAACGGATTTCATCACGGCTGACGAGTTTCTGTCCGGCGTGGAACCGATGCCGGACGGCTCTCTTCTTCAGCCCGAGACCAAAGATCTCGCTGATCTGAAACGCCTCGCCGTATTCGACAGCGTGGCAGGTGGTCGCAGGCTCGTGTTCTCCCACCAACTCATGCGCGAGTTCCTCGCGGCCTCCTGGCTGGCAGATCGCGGTGTTCCGGTCACGCAGTTGGAGCAGCTTTTTGGCTGTCGCCGTGAAGATGGATCGTGGCGTCACTATCCGCAGTTCACCGCCATCGCCGCCTGGCTTGCTTCCCACCCGGCGCAGAAGGCGTGGCGTGCCTTTCTTATCAAAAGCGATCCTGCTGTCCTGCTTCGTGCCGACGCTGCCGGACTATCAGAATGCGAAAAGAAAGAAATCACAGCCGCACTGCTCGAGTGTGCGGTCCGCGACCGTGCTGTGGATGCTGGCTGGCAGCATCATCAGCTTCGAGGACTCGCGTGTGACGGTCTTGCGGAGATTTTGCGTCCATACCTTCTGAATGATTCAGCAGAATACGAGGCTGCTCGCGGACTGGCAGTGGACATCGTCCGCGAGGCCAAGGTGAAAGCTGCCGCAGAGACTCTTTGGGAGGCGGTGCGTCCTCCGCATGCCAAGCAGCGTCCAGCCATGGCTTATGCGCTCATGGAAACATCACATGACAGCCACGAGCGCGAGTGGACAGAAATCCTCGAAGGAGACATTCCTCTTGATGACGAGGGTGCGCTGCTTGGAGCAGCCTTGAAGGTCATGGTTCCATCAAGGCTAAAGGTGCGGGATGTTCTCCATCACCTCATTCCTGAGCAAGACTTTGGCATCATCGGCCTCTACACGCGGGTTCATGACCTCATGGTGGACCGCATGGAAAAAGCTGATGCGCTTCCAGTGGTGCGGCATTCAGCCACTCATCACGCCTCTGGTTTCAGCGAGTCCTGGAAGAAGAACCAAGAATCCATCCTGTCGAAAGCGCTCAAGTGGCTCGCAGAGGATATGGACCAGCCGGAAGTGATGTCCGCCTTTGTGGAATGGTGGCATGCCGCGTCTGTAGGTCACAAACACAAGCCTAGCTGGAATGACAAACACCTTGGCTTGCAATCTCTCGGCTTTGATTCTGCCGATCGCCGCCACCTCATGATCGAGGTGGCAGTGGATCACCCGAAGCTGGCCTACATGTCCGCTAAAGACTACTTCTGGCTCAGTTTGCGCACCTTCTTTGTCCGCCACCGAGAGGACATCATTTGGTTGGCCGATAAACTGAACGGAGAGAACTCCAGAAGCCAGCAAATCTGGGCTGTGCTGCTTTCCTCCGCCTTCTACCAACTCGCACAAACCGATGATGCCGCTTTGAAACACAAGTTGCAGGCAGCTTTCGAGAAATCCGGCGCTGTTCGAAGTTTGCTGCCCACACCTGCGGAGGGGAGAACGGTTTATGAGGAAATCGCGGCGCATTCAGCAGAGCAAAATCGGCAAATGGCTGAAGAAGAACTGGAGATGAAAAAGCAACAGCGTGAGTGGGACGAAGAGCGGCGGGAACAGCTTGAATTCCTATTTCAAGAAGCCCGCAGGCTCTATGACACGAATAATTGGAAGGCTTGGGAATGGCTTTCTGACGCGCTGTTCCATGAGCAAAGCCCTGGCGGCGGTGTGCTGGCCCTCAGCCATGTCGAAAAGATTCACGAGCACAATCAGACGTGGATGTATGACGCAGCACGCAGATGGCTTGCCCATGAAGCGCCAGATTATCCCCAGAAGGAGAACCCAAATGCTGGTCAGGTTGGGATTACAGCCACTTGGGCGCTTTACGCTCTCTGGAACCGGCTAGAGGGTGATGCGGAGGTCTTGGCGGGCCTGCCTGCATGGCTCCCGCACATTTTCGACAACATGCTTCGCTCAAGTTGGGACTCAGGTGATTTCACCATTGAGAACTGCCTGCGGAAATTCAGCCCGGTCGGTTTGGACGCTCTCCTGGCTGTGTTCCGCGCCGACTACATAACCAACAGCTCCATGTGGTCATTGCTGCATCTCACGCCGGCTGCCAGAAAAGCCGTGCCAGGGATCAAACAGATGCTTTTGAACTCGCCTCCGCAACCAAAGGGTTTCCGCAACGCCCTGGCGTGGCTTGCAGCACATGACCTTGAAGCTGCCGAGCAAGTCGCCATCCACTGGTTGGACCAAATGTCCGACGACACTTTGGAGGCATCTGACATTGCGCTGCTGGGTGCGATCATTCTCCATCTGAATGGACGACTCTGGAATCGTATCAAAAGCCCGCTTTTGAACCAGCCTGAAATAGCTTCCCGAGTCCTTCTAACTGCTTTCAGTGACATCGGCTTTCACGTGCCGGAGCGAATGGATGTGAGCAAGTGGCCGACCGATTATCTTGCCGAAGTCGTGGTTCTGATAACCACGATTTTCCCGCCAGACCAAGATCCCAAACGCAGGACCGGTGGCAGGGGATCCTGGGGTCTCAGCGGGGTCACACCGAGGCAGGAAGTCACGCATGCACGCAACAGTCTGCTCAATACGCTCGCGGAGCGAGGCGTGCCTGATGCTATCCGCCGACTTGAGTCCTTGGGGCTTCAAGGCACGGATCAATGGTTTCGTCATCTGCACTTGCGAGCCAGCGCCGTCGATCAAGCCTCCCGCTGGCAGCCCATCCCGCCACAAGACCTTCTCGCTTTCGCCGCAGGACACGATCTATGCCTCTTAAAGGACAACGAAGGCTTGATGCGCGCTGTTCTGATCTATTTGAAGGAATACGAGCGCGACTTGCACACGACGAGTCACTGGCGGGCTTTGCAGGCGGATGAGGAGGAGTCGATGTCTGATCACCTGGCTTTGTGGCTTGAAGAAAAGCACGGTATCCAGCGCATCCGTGAAAATCAAACCCATGCGGGCAAACGGGAGGATGTCACTGTGGCCTTCAACCGTGCTGGGGAGCTGCCGTTGACCGTCTGCATCGAGGTGAAGAAACACGACTCCGCCGCGCTGCTCCAAAAAATGGAAACCCAGCTGCTCGAACTCTACCTCAAGGCCCAGAGAGGTCGCACCCACGGCCTTTTTGTGGTCTTTTGGTTCGAGGACGGTGAGCTGGCAGTGCATCCGGGGATCAGCACCAAGGAACAACTCTCGGAACATTTGAATCAACAGGCCGCCCAGCTTTCAGCCGTTCCGTATCGACTGGCCGCCAAGGTTATCGACTGTCGCACTTTACCTGTTCCCAAGAAAAGAAAGCCCGCAGCTTCATCCAAAAGGAAAAAGGCGGCCAAAACCTGAAAAGGTAATGCCATTCCCTCGTTTTCCAGCCATGACGCTCGAAGAAGTCATGCAAGCGCTCGCCGCCAAGGCCCGCGCCACGACCAAGAAGACGCTGATGCGTCATGGCGCGCCTGAGCCGATCTTTGGTGTGCGCATTGGCGACATGAAACCCATCGTGAAGCAGATCAAGGGCGATCAGGAACTCGCCATGCAGCTTTACGCCACGGGCAACTCGGATGCGATGTATCTCGCCGGTTTGGTGGCCGATGGCCGCAAGATGACGCGCGCACAGATCGAGCGCTGGGTCAAACAAGCCACTTGGCAGATGATTTCCGGCACCACGGTGCCTTGGGTGGCGGCGGAGCATCCTGAAGCCATCGACATTGCGCTGAAGTGGATCGATTCGCCGAAGGAATCCATCGCGGTGTCCGGCTGGGCCACGCTTTCAAATGTGGTGACGACCACGCCGGATGAAAAGCTGCCGTTGAAACAGATTGAGGCTCTGATCACCCGCGTGGTGAAGACGATTCACACGTCCCCGAACCGCGCGCGCTATGCGATGAACAACTTCATCATCTGCTGCGGCACCTACGTCGCGCCATGGGCTGACAAGGCCGTCGCTGCCGCGCGGAAGATCGGCCGCGTCGAAGTGGACATGGGCCGGACCGACTGCCAGGTGCCGGATGCCGGGTCTTACATCCTCAAAAGCCGTCGCGGCCTGCCGGTGGCTCCGAAGCGCAAGACAACACGCTGCTGATAGTAGCACGAGTTTTCCAACTCGTGTCTGAACGGGTTAGAAAACCCGTTCTACGTCGTTCAAGACTCTCATGCGCCATCTCTTTGCCGTTCTACTGCTCCTCACCATTCCCGCTCTCGCCCAAACACCTGCCAAAGCCAAGGCGCCCGATGCCGTAGACACGCTGGCGAAGGATTTGAAGCCAACGCGCATCGTCGTTTACAAGAAAATCGCCGAACGTGAGCTGCAACTGCATGTCTTCGAACCCGAGGGCTTCAAGGCGGGTGACAAACGTGCCTGTTACCTCATCATCCACGGCGGCGGCTGGACCGGCGGTGCGCCGCCGCGCATGTATCCCTTCGCGGCGCATTACGCGAAGCTCGGCCTTGTCGGCATCAGCATGTCGTATCGCCTGCACAGCTCGAAGACGGGAGTGAGTGTGTTTGACTGCGTGAAGGATGCGCGTTCCGCGATGCGCTACATTCGTGCCCATGCTGCCGAACTTGGCATCGATCCGCAGAAGATCATCGTCAGCGGTGGTTCGGCAGGCGGCCATCTGGCGGTTTCGACGGCGCTTTTCGACCAAGTGAACGATGACAGCGACGATCTCGCGATTTCGGCCACGCCTGCGGCCCTCGTGCTGCTGTTCCCGGTCATCGACACCTCCAAAGAAGGCTACGGCCAGGCGAAGATCGGCGAACGCTGGCAGGAGCTCTCACCCGCGCACAATGTCCGCGCCGGACTGCCGCCCACGCTCATCTTCCACGGCACGGGCGACACCGTGACGCCCTTCGCTGGCGCCAAAGCCTTCCATGAGGCCATGCTCAAAGCCGGAAACCGCAGCGAACTCGATGTGAATAACGGCGGTGCCCACGGCTACCTCATGCGCGACAAGGTGCTCTTTGACGACACGATGAAGAAGACGGATGCGTTTCTGAAATCGCTCGGGCTGCTCCAATGAACTCCAAGTTTCAGGTTTAAAGTTTCAAGTTGGTGGAATCGCCAGCCGAACTTGAAACCTGAAACTTTAAACTTGGAACTCATTCCCCGATCCACACCGGCGTTCCCACTGGCACGAGGTCAAAAAGTTCGATCACCTCACGATTGCGCATGCGCACGCAACCGTGGCTGCCGGGGCGGCCGATGCCGTTCTCGTCATTCGTTCCATGGATGTAGATGTAGCGCAGGAAGGTGTTTGCGTTGCGCGGCTCCAGGCCGTGCAGCCAGAGGATGCGGGTGAGGACAAAGTCGGATTTCGTGTCCATGCCCGGTGTCCACACACCCACCGGCTGCCGCGATTTGAAAATCGTGCCGCTTTCCGCACCATCACCGTGCTTTTCCTTCACCATGAAGCTGCCCAGCGGGGTCTTGTTGCTGCCTTCGGTGAAACCGATGCCGAACTTCGAGGTCGAGCAGGCCCACTCTTTGACCAAGCGCGCACCGTCGAATAAACGCAGGCGCTGGGTGCCGATGCTGACTTCGAGACGTGGGTTGGCGGGAGACATGGGCGATTGTAATCCTCAAAACTCACACCACCAGCCGTCCTTTGCGCTTGGTGATCGAAATCGGGGCGTTCGTGCCGGAATTAAACCCGATGAAGTCGTGCTCAGCCATGGGCATAACATCCATTTCTCAGCACCTCAACCACTCGTCCCGATGCTCAGCGACGAAGGCGTCGTCGTTGAGGTGCGGGTAGGCTTGATACACGCGATCGATCTCGGCAAGCTGGCCGGGGCTGAGGGTTTCGTGCTCGTCGAGACACCAGAGGCCTTCCAGCAGGCCCTGTCGGCGCAACACTTCGTGCAAACCGGCGATGCAGCCGCGAAACGCGTTTGCGGCATCGAAGAAGGCCGCGTTGCTGTCGGTGACTTCAATGCCGAGGCGCAGTAGGTCGGGCGTGGCGTCGGCGTTCCGGCATTGTTCGAGCAGATCGACCGCGCGACGCGTCCAGACCGACCAGTGGCCGAGCAATCCGCCGACGATGCGGCGCTCCTGGCCGCCGAAACGAAACGGCGTCACGAAATCGGCCACGATGCTGTCGTCGTTGCCGGTGTAGAGCGTGATGTCATCCCTCCCGGCCTCGATCACGCCGCGAACGACATCAAGCGTCTGGTAGCGGTTGAATGGCGCGATCTTGATGGCGACAACGTTGTCGATTTCGGCGAAGCGACGCCAGAACGCCTGCTTCAGCACACGCCCGCCGACGCTGGGTTGGAGGTAAAAGCCTAGGATGGGGATGATTTCCGCCACCGCCCGGCAGTGGGCGATCAAGTCATCCTCCGTGGCATCGCGCAGTGCCCCGAGGCTTAGCAAACCGGCGTGATAACCGAGTTCGTTGAGCAAGGCGGCCTCGGCGACGGCCTGCTTCGTCGCGCCGCAGATACCGCCGATGCGCACGAGCGGATTTGCGTCGCGATTCATCTCCTCCCGGGCCAGTTCGAGCACCGGCTTGAACAAGCCGACCTGTGGATCGCGGATGGCAAACTGCGTGGTATGCACGCCGACGGCCAATCCACCGACTCCGGCGGCGATGTAGTAACGCGACAGCGCCCGCTGCCGCCGCTCGTCGAGTTTGCGCTTTGAGTCGAGCGCCAACGGATGCGCGGGGATAGCGAGGCCGCGTTGCAGGTGCGGGCGAAAGTCGAAGTTGTTCATGGAAATTTGCTTCGCATGCTGGCGGAGAATCCTTTCAAACCAACCTTTTATGCTGCGCCATTTCCTGTTCCTGCTGTTGCTCGTTTCCACACACGCTGCGGAGGAGTTTCCGCTCGCGCCAGCCCAGGAGTGCCGTCCGCGCGGCGGGTTGCCGAATTTCCTGGCGAAGGCGAACACGGCGGGCGCGGAGATCAAGATCGGCTACCTCGGCGGATCGATCACAGCGCAGAACGGCTGGAGGCCAAAGACGCTGGCGCATTTTCAGAAAAGCTGGCCGCAGGCGAAGTTCAGCGAGATCAACGCGGCCATCGGCGGCACGGGTTCGGATCTCGGTGTGTTTCGGCTGAAGCAGGACGTGCTGGATCACAAGCCGGACCTCATGTTTGTCGAATTTGCAGTGAATGACGGCGGAGCGCAGCCGGAGCAGATTTTCCGCTGCATGGAGGGCATCGTGCGCCAGACATGGAAAGCGCTGCCGGAATGCGACATCTGTTTTGTCTATACGCTGACAGAAGGGCTGGCTCCGGCGATGCTCGAAGGCAAGTTTCAGCGATCGGCGAGCGCGATGGAGAAGATCGCCGATCATTACAGCATCCCGACCATCCACATGGCGATGGAAGTCGCGAAGCTGGCAAAGGAAGGGAAACTCGCATGGAAAGCCAAGCTGCCGAAGACGGACGAGGAGAAGAAAGCGCTGGGAGACAAATTCGTCTTCGCGCCGGACAGCGTGCATCCGCATGTCGAAACCGGTCACGAGTTGTATCTCGAGGCCATCGTGCGTTCACTGGAGCCGATCAAGACGGCTTCGAAAGCACCTGCCGCGCATGGCTTGGACGCGCCTTTCATCGCCACGAATTACGAGCAGGCCAAGCTGCTGCCGATCACAGCCGCGACGCTGTCGAAGGGCTTCACGCTGCTTGATCCGAAGACGGATGACTTCGGCAAGCGCTGGGCAAACCGCATGACGACTCTGCACAAGGGCGCCAAGCCGGGCGACACGATCACGTTTCAGTTCAAGGGCACGCGCTGCTCGATTTATGACATCGTCGGCCCGGACGGCGGCCAGGTGAGTGTGACACTGGACGACCAGCCAGTGAAGGTCGTGCCGCGCTTTGATGCCTACTGTACCTACCACCGTCTGAGCGCGCTCATGATCGGCACAGACCTGGAGGACAAGGTTCACACGGTGAAGATCGAGATTCATCCCGAGCAGCCGGACAAGGCGGCGATCCTGGCGAAGAACGGCAACAAGATCGACAAATCGGAGCGCTTTGACGCCACCGCGTTTTATCCCGGTGCGATCCTGCTGGTAGGTGACGTAGTCCGGTGAAGGGGTGTTAAGAAGTGTTTAAAGACTGATTCAATATCTAAAGAAGGGAGGGAGACGCATTATGGTAATTATCAAATGCAACTCCCATGAGTGTCGATCCCGCCCGCATTGAGCAGCTCTTCCAAGAGTCGCTCAAGCATGCCCAGCACCTGGAGCGCCACCGCTTCCTGGAAAAGGCATGCGGAAATGATTCGGGCGTTTGGAACGCGGTATGGGATCGTCTGCGGGGGCATTTCAGACCCGGGACCGGGCGCCTGCATGCTGTCCCCGCACCTGGGCTGGAGGATGAAAAACCGGGGAATGCGCTGGAAGACTGCCATTTGCTGCAAATCCTCGGTGAAGGCGTCTCCACCGTGGTGTGGATGGCAGAGCGTGCCGGCCAGCCAGCGCATGGTGTGGCGGTGAAGATCGTGGACACCGGCGCGAACGATTTTCTGCTGCGGCATGCGGCGCTGGAGCCTGCGCTGGCCCTGCTGGATCATCCGGGCATCGCCAAACCCCTCTCCACCGGCATGACCAAGTGCGGGAAGCCGTTCATCATCTCTGGACTGGCCGCCGGCGTGCCTATCACGCGGTTCTGCGATGATCAAAAACTGCCGCTGCGGGTGCGGGTGCGCCTGTTTCTCCAGGTGTGCGACGCGGTGCATCACGCGCATCAGAAAGGCGTGGCGCACGGCGGCCTGAAGCCGGAGAACGTGCTGGTGCATTGGGATGACGAGGGCCGGCCGGCCTTCAAGATCACGGACTTCGGTTTTGCGCCTGCCATGGGAACGGCCCTGATCGGCCCGGATGGCACGCTCCGAACACCCGCCGCTTATCTGCCTCTGGAACAGGTGAATGGTGGCAAGATCAACGCCCAGTGTGACATCCATGCCCTGGGCGTGCTGATGTTTGAGCTGCTTACCGGGCGCCAGCCCTGTACCCTCCCGCGTCAGGTGACGGGTCTGGACGACCTGCGCCGCCTGATTCGCGAGGCCGTGCCGGCCTATGCCTCCATCTGCCTCAAGTCTCTTTCCACCGCGCAGGTCACGGGCATCGCCCTGAACCGCCGGATGAAGCCCGAGAAGCTGATGTTGCTGGCGCGGCAATACTTCGACGGCGTGCTGCTGCGGACGATGCACAAGCAGCCCCACGCGCGGCAGGAAAACGTCCTGGAGCTGAGAGACGCGCTGCATCGGTACATGCAGGCCGCCGAAGAGGAGGAAGAGGAGATGGCGAAACCTCACGCGGGTTCGGCGGTGGGAAATTTCGTTTGCCGCAACCGCGGCCTGCTCGCCACGGCGGCGGTGCTGGTGCTGAGCCTGTGCGGGGCGATTCTGCTGGCCGGCTGGCTGCTGATTCGTGAAAAATCGCCGGAGCGCACGGCCAAGGCCCTGCAGAAAGTCGAGAATCAGTCGCTCACCGCCAAGTTCTTGGAGGAGATGTTTGCCAGCCTGACGCCGGAACATCTGAAGGGCCGCGACACCACGCTGCTCAAGGAGATGCTGGACGGCGCGGCAGGCAAGCTGGGCACGCTGAGAGATCATCCCGAGGTCGGGGCCAGGATGCAGGAGACCATTGGCCTGACCTATCTGGCGATGTCGGAAAAAGCCTCGGCGCAGAAGCAGCTCCACGGCGCGCTGGAAAAACGCCAGCAGGTGCTCGGTGGCGAGCACCCGGACACGCTGCGCTCCATGCGGCAGCTCGCGGTGGTGTTCCACGAGCAGGGACGGCACGCGGAGGCCGAGACGCTGCTGCGGCAGACCTTGGAGAAGCAGCAGCGCGTGCTGGGACCGGAACACCCGGACACGTTTGTCACGATCACCGTGATGGCCGCCGTATGCGAGGCGCAGGACAAGCCGTGGGATTCGGAAATGATGCTGACGCAGCTCTGGAAGCTGCAAAAACGCGTGCTCGGCCCGGACCACCTCGAAACCCTCGCCACGGTTGGCAACCTCGGCTCGCTGCTCGTCAGACAGGGGAGGCATGCGGAGGCCATCGAAATGCGCCACGAGCATCTGAACGCCGCGCGGCGGGTGCATGGTGCGCGCCATCCGCAGACCGTCGTTTCCATGACGATCACAGCAGAGGCCCATGAGGCCGGCGGCCAGCCCTCGGAGGCGGAGAAGCTCTACGTCGGCGCCATGGAGATCCTGCGCAGCACGCTCGGGCCGGAAAACCCGCACACCCTGACGCAGATGGACAAAGTCGCGCAGATGAAGCGCCGACTGGGCAGGCAGGACGAGGCTTTGAATCTGCTGCACGAGAGCCTGGAGGCGAAAAAGCGCGTGTTTGGCCCGCAGCATCCCGAGACACTGCTGACGATGAAGAGCATGGCCGAGACCTTTGAGGAAGACGGGCAGAAGGCCGCCGCCGAAACCGTGCAACTCGACGTGCTGGAGATCCTGAAAAACCTGCACGGACCCACCCACACGGACACGCTGGAGCAGACGGAGGTCGTCGCGGAGTCCTTCGAGCGCCATGGCAAGCACACGCAGGCAGGAGAGCTGCGCCAGCGCGTGCTGGACATCAACGCGCGTTCCGTGGGCCGCAGCCACCCGCAAACTTTGCTGGCCATGCGCCGGCTGGCGCGCTCCCACGCCGCCGCAGGCCGCCGCGCCGAGGCGGAGGCGCTGCATTTGGAAGCGTTTGAAACCATGAAAAGCACCTACGGCGCGGGTGATCCTGACACGCTGGAGCAAATGCTTGCGCTGGCGCTCCTGCAACGCAGCCATGCCCGGCATGTCGAGGCGGAAAAGCTCTGCCGCGAGATGCTGCAGATCCAGCAGCGCACCCTCGGAGCCGCCCATCCTGACACGCTGCGCACGCTGCACATCCTGGCGGAAACTTTGAAGGAGCAGGGCCGCCTGCCGGACGCGGAAAGCCTGCTCCAGGAAATCCTAAAAACCGAGCGGACACGTCCAAAGCCGACGCCGCCAAGTCTCGCAGACGCCACGGCGCATCTGGGGGAGTTCTGGCTGCAAACGGGCCGTTTGGCCGACGCCGAGACCTTGTTGCGGGAGTCCCTGGCCCTGCGGATCAAGCACCAGCCGGACGACTGGCGGCGTTTCAGCGCCGAAAGCCTGCTGGGCGGCGCTTTGCTGGCACAGAAAAAGCCGGTCGAGGCCGGGCCGCTGCTGCGCTCCGGCCACGACGGCCTGCAAAAGCATTTAAACACCCTTCCCGGTGAGGAACGACATCACCTGCGGGATGCCATCGAGCGCATGGCAAGGTTTGTCGAGACCACCGAAGGCGCGGCCGCCGCAGCGGCGTGGAAACGCAAACTCATGGAGTTTGATCAGGCCGACCACCTCGCCGGACGCTGAGTTCTACTTCTTCTTTTTCTTCCCCGGCCGCTGCTGCACCAACGGCCAGTCAGGATGCTCGCTGCGGGAAGATTTCATGAGCGCTTCGGCTTTTGCGACGAGATCGGGCTTGCTGGCGGCGAGGTCGTGGACTTCAGCGGCATCGGTTTTGAGATCGTAGATCTCCACGGGCTTCTCCGGACCTTGACGGACGGCTTTCCAGTCGCCAAAACGCACAGCTTGCAACGAAGCGCCTTCGTGAAGCTCCCAGTAAAAGTGATCGCGCTTGGGAGCGGGTCCGCCTTTGAGGAAGGAGACTAGCGAAAGACCGTCCGTGTTGAATTCAGCAGGAATCGGCGCACCCGCGAGTTCGACGGCGGTGGGCAGGAAATCCCAGAAGGCCCATGGTTCGTCGCTTACGCGACCGGCGGGCACCTTGCCAGGCCAGCGAGCCAGCGCGGCCTGACGCAAGGCTCCTTCATACAGGCTGCGTTTGTAGCCGCGCAGGCCGTTCGCGGCTTGTTCAAAGAGGCTGCCGACCTCCGATTTCGGATCGAAGGAGGAACCGTTGTCCCCAGAGGTCATGACGAGCGTGTTATCGTCAATGCCGCACTCTTTGAGCGTGTCGAGCAGACGGCCTACATCGCTGTCGAGGCGGGTGACCATGGCGGCGTAGTTTTTCTGTGTCTCAGTCCATGGCTTGTCCCTGTAGAGGCCCTGGTCGTCGATCTCGAACTTCCCGTGCGGCAGCGTGATGGCGTAGTAGAGGAAAAAGGGGCCGGACTTATGCTCGCGCACCCAGCGCACGACCTCGTCGGAGATGAGCTGCTGCGCGTAAGTCTTGCCGGCCTTCTTACCGTCATTGCCGGGCAGCTCAAAACGCTGGTCGTCGTTGTAGAGGTAGCTGGGGAAGTAGCTGTGCGCGTGACGCTGGCAGTTGTAGCCGTAAAAGTGGTCAAAGCCGAGTTTGAGAGGGCTGCCGCTGGTGTCGAACATGCCCATCCCCCACTTGCCCATGCAGGCCGTGGCGTAACCTGCATCCTTTAAAATTTTCGCCACCGTGATCGTGCCCGTAGGCAGCGGTTTCTGGCCTTCGGGCTGCGCTTCACGATTTGCACGGATCGGGCAGTGTCCTGTGTGCAAACCGGTCATCAGCACCGAGCGTGAGGGTGCGCAGACCGTGGTCCCGCTGTAACCCTGAGTGTAGCGCGTGCCTTCCTTCGCCATGCGGTCCAGATGCGGCGTCTGAATGAGCTTCTGGCCGTAGCAGCCCAGATCTCCCTGCGCGAGATCATCGCTGAGGATGAAAATGAGGTTCGGCTTGGCGAGAGCAGTGACGGCGAAGCCGAGAAACAGGAGGATGCGAATCATGAGGCGATCTGAACGACACCCAGGTGCTGTTCCTGACCTCTAAATCTGAAAAGCTCCAGGAATGGCTGAAGCGCGCTTGAGAGCCCTCGATACACACCAAAGCCTTCAGCAACCTAAACCGCTGAATGGAGGTTTAGGCATTTATAACAAAATGAGCAAACCCTTAGTCTTTGTCATTTTGAGATAATTCTGGAAATTATAAACACGGGTTCCAAGCCCGCCTAAACATATGAAAATCAATACACACGCCATCCAAACCCGTCGTCTCACCAAGCGCTTTAACAGCTCCGGGATGACTCTCATCGAAATCAGCCTCGTGATCGCCCTCCTCCTGGGATTGATCGCGGTGGTCTTCCTCGGCATCGGCAGCTACCGCTCCGGAGCTGACAAGGCTAAATGCAAGATGCAGCTCGCCGCCGTGCAGAAGGCGGTCCGTTCCGGCGCCAACATGCAGAACCTCAACATCGCCTCAACCTTGGCGGATTCCGACGTCTTCGGCGCCGGTCTCCTGCTGGAGAGCGAGCCAGTCTGCCCCTCCGGCGGCGCTTACACCTGGACCGGCACGGTCCCGGCCACCGGCACCCCGTATGGCAACTGCGACTTCGCCGGCGCTGGCCCGACCTCGACCCACGTCCTGGCCGCTGCTGACACCGCCGACTGGTAATCCAGACATCAGCCCGCTTGCGCGCCTCCTCCGCACCCGAACCACTCGATTGCTCCCGCCATGCTCACCATCACCGATCCCTGCGAACTCAAAGCGGCTGACATTTACCGTCAGGCGCGCGCAGTGGCCGCGAAGACGAGCCGTGGCACGGACAGTCATTGGTACCGGGTGCCGGAGGAGCTGCCCTGGCAGTGGCATTTGTGGTTCGACGGCGGACGCGAGGTGTGCTCCGCCACTTTTTCCAAACAACAGCAACGCTGGCAGCCTGGCCCCACGCTGCCGCTGGCAAATCTGACCACGGGCGAGGGAGTGAGCGAAATTTTGGGCGAATTGATGTCCACGGCTCACTTTCAGGAAAAACCGAAGGCGCTGGGCGTCATCCTGCATGTGGCGGATGAGTTTGGCCTAGCCGAAATCGCCCAGGCGGGTGAGGTCGTGGGAGAGACGGGAGATGACTTCCAAATCCTGCGCTACAACTTGGTGGACGACCCGCGCGAGGTGCTGGCCGACCGTGAGGTGTCCGTGGAGGCAAACACCTGGCGTCTGTTGCCCTTCTGGGGCGCGGCTACCGGGCAGGCGCGCTGCACCGCTGTGGCGCTCTCCCGTTCCCGGGAGGCTTTTTTGCAAAAACTGCTGGCCTGCGCGGAGGACCTGCGGATGCCCGTGCGCGTGGCCGTGACCAGCGCGGCGGTGGAAACCCTGGCCGCGCTGCCGCTGTTGAGACCGCAACTGGAGGGCGGCAGCCTCGTCGCGGTCGGCTATCACAAGTTCACCGCTGTCTTTGCCATCAGTCCCAGCGGCGAACTGCGCACCGTGCGCAGTCTGGCCCACCGTGGCGGATCACAGGTACCCTCAGGTTTTGGTGACATACTCTGGAACATGGCGCTGGGGGCCGAACTGGCCGTGCCGAAGGTGCTGCTGGTCTCCGCCAACGCCCAGACGCTGCAATCTGCGGCGCAGGAACTGGAGCTGTATTCCCTGAGCCGCCAGCCGATTCAATTTGAGCCGCTGAACCTCGCCGAGCACTCGGTGCTGACCGAAGTGCCAGGGCACCGGCCTGAGTTTCTGATTTATGACACGACGGCGGTGGAGCAGGTGCGCGCGGGCAGCACGCCGCTGGCACGGTCGGAGAGCTTCCGCGCGTTGTGGGGCGGCTGGGCGCGGCAGAGCTTTATGGACACGGCGCGGCTGGACCAGCTCTACCCCACGCAGCGGGATCTGCGGGTGCTGCGTTTTTCATCCTGGTTCATCTATGTGCTGGTGTTTTCACTTATTGGCACGGGCGGCTACGGCACCTGGTCGCTGTTCGCGGCGATGAACCATCCCTCCTGGGAGCTGACGCCCTACCAGATGAAGCTGACGCAGGACAAGCACACGAAGCTGCTGGAGGAAAAAAAGCAGATCGACATCACCGCCCGCCTTCTGCAGCCACGCTCACGCGGCTGGGTGACGCTGGAATTTTTGCTGCAACTGTTTCCCGAAGACTCGGGCGTGCGGCTGGACAGTTTTCTTTACACGGCGGACGCGTCGCGCGCGGCGGTTTCCACCGTGAAAGGCGCCAAGCCCGAGTCCACCGGCATCAGCCGCACCTGGACGCTCAAGGGCCTGGTCAAACCGAAGGCGCTGGAGCTGCTCAGCACGCTGAACAGCCAGCGGGGGCTGGCGGCCTTCTTTGAGCGTGTGTCCCAGGCCACCGGCGATGCCGCCTACCTGCCCGAACCGACGCGCCAGATGACGATCACGCTCACCCAGGGACGCAACACGCGCTTCAGCCAGCAGGCCTCCGCCGGAGAGCTGGCGCGGGATCCCACGCTGGCCTTTCCCTTCAATTTCGAGGCCACCATCACCCAGGTGCTGACTGACAAGGACCCGCTCTCGCTGCCCTTGGACAAACCGTTCTGAACCCGCCGCCATGAGCTCCTACACACGCCCCATCCTCCGCTACGGGCTGATCATGCCCGCGATGTTCAACTGCCTGCTGCTGGCCGGTGTGGTCGCCGGCGCCAGCAAGCTGAGCACGATCCGCGCGGAGAAAGAGGAGCTATACAAAGAGCAGACGCAGCGGCTGGCCGCGATGAAGAAGCTGGAGACCGACCTGGCCCCGAAGCGCAAAAACTTCCAGGACCAGAAGGCGCTGCTCAAGGGCGATCCCGGCCAGCTTTTCACCCGCATTTTGGACACGCTGCTGCCGAAGTATCAGGAGATCGAGCTGGAGCGCAGCGGTCTCGTCTTCCCGCTGGACCGCGGCCGCCTCGGACGGCAGGTCAAAACGGACGCGGCGCGTGTGAAGAGCAGTTTTCAGGGCGGACTCGGCCCCATGCAGGAGGCGCTGCTCCAGGTGGAGTCACTCATGCCGCAGGCCATGCTGGAGGAGCTGAAAATCACCCGCAAAGCGGACCTGCTTCTGAGTCAGCGTGAGTTCTTGGTGATGGAAATGACACACACCTGCTGGAAGGCAGTGGAGGAGAAAAAATGAACCGAATCCTGCTCACTCTTTTGTTTGGCGTCCTTGCGCTGGCCGCGACGGCCCAGGCGCAGACCAAACCTGCCGCCAAAACCGCCGCGCCGAAACGCGCCGCGTTGTTTGTCGGCAACGGCACCGCGACGTGGCTGCCACGCACGGAACTGCTGCCCAACGCGGCGGCCATCGAGGCGCTGGCGAAGAAGCTCGGCGTGCGCCAGCGCAACATGGACCCCTTTGGCCTGTCCACCTTCCCACGCGAGGACGACGCGCCGCTCATCACCGAGGACATCTACCGCGCCACCCCGAGGATCACGCTGAACCAGGCCTTGCAGACCTTGAAGATCAACGGCGTGAATCTGCCGCGCAAAGAGTTCCTCATCGGCGGTCGTCAGGCCGCCGAGGGCGATGTGATCGAGCTGGCCTTCAAAGGCGAGGTCTTCCTGGCGCAGATCATCGAGGTCAGCGCCACGCAGCTCCTTTTCCGCGACCTGCAACGCGATGAAACCGGCGTGCTTCAGCACGACATTCTGCCCCAGCTCAGCATCGAGCCGCTTCAGAAGATCGCCTCCCAGTTTGAAAGCCGGATCACCCCCATGGAACCCGCACCTCCCGCCAAACCATGAGCACTCCTCTTTGCCAGACCCTGCTGCTGCTGAGCCTCGGCACATGCCTCACCACTACCGCGCAGGACGCGGCCCAGCCTTTGCCAAACCCGCCTGCGGCGGCGGTGGATGTCAGCGCGCGCTTCGGCGGCCTGCCCAGCCTGCCGCAGCAGTCGGAGGATGGTTACTGGATCGACAACGCGCCCATCAACGAGGTCTTCCAATACCTGGCCCGCAGCGCCGGCCTGCAGTACTTTTACAACAACGAGCTGAGCGGCCCGCAATACAGCATCACCGGCCATCTGAAGCTCGACAATCCGCGCGAGCAAATGGAGGAGCTGGCGGTGACCTACGGACTCACGCTGCATCAGCAGCGCGCCAGCGTCAGCCTCATGAACGAGCTTCAGCTCGCCAGGCTGCCGGTGGAGGTGATGAGCTACCCGCTGAAGTACCTGCGCGGCGCCCCGCTGAACCGCAACACCTCCAGCCCCGCTGCGGAAGGCGGCGAGGGCGGCTCCTCAGGCGCGGGACAGTCCGATTTTGAAAAGCTGAAGTCCATCATCCGCCCCATGCTCACACGCGAGGTCGGGCAGATCGAGTTCGAGGAAAAAACGAACACGCTGCTGGTCAGCGACAACAGCATCAAGCTCGAGCGCGTGCGCAAGCTGCTGGAGGGCATCGACAAGGCCAAGCCGCAGATCATGGTCAACGTCCGGGTCCTGCGGGTGAAGCGCAACCAGGGCCGCAACGTCGGCGTGGACTGGAGCCGCTCCCTGGGAGAGACGGGCACCAACCTCACCGCCCGGCAGAGCCTCAACGCGCTGTTCAACCTCCCGGATGTGAGCACGCTGACCACCACGGGCAGCCCTCTCGCGCCCGCTTTTGCGATGAACAAGATCAACACGGACGGCGCCGGACTGGTCTTCGACAACATGCAGGTGCAGGCCATTCTGCGCGCGCTGGAGGACGCCGATCTCGTCACCCAGGAGGCCTGCCCGACCATCATCACCGAGGACAACGAGCAGGGCATCATCTCCATCGTCGATCGCTTCCCCGTCATCACCTCCGACATCACCAACACCGCCGCCGGGCAGAACGTCACCGACAAGGTGCGCTACAAGATCGACGCCGAGGATCCCAGCGCCACCGAGGAGCCGGAAAAGAACCGCGAGATCGGCGTCACGCTCTCCGTCACGCCCACCCTGCTGCCAGACGGCACCGTGCGCATGAAACTGCGGCCGCGCGTGGCCAAAATCGTCGAGCTCATCCCGGGCCGGTCGAACAACGTGTTCCCACGCGTGAGCGAGTCCACCGTGGAGGCCATCAGCCGCATTCCAGCGGGTCAGTCGCTCTTTCTCGGCGGCTTTTATGACTACAACGCCAGCGACGGCAACAACAAGGTGCCCGTGCTCAGCACCATCCCGTTGGTCGGCAAGCTCTTCAGCTCGGAGAAGAAGAAGCTGGAGCAGGTCAGCCTCGTCTTTGTCATCACACCACGCGTCTATGACGCCTCCAGCCCGGCGGCCCTGCCGGAGATGAACTGGCAGGTGCGCGAGTTTTCCGGCATGCAGCCGGAGGACATCCAGGACACCGGCATCAGCCTGCTGCCCAGCCTTCCCACCGCCGCCGCCCCCCCACCGCCGCCCGCGCCGAAGCAGTCTTGGATGAAACGCCTGTTCTCGAAAAAGGACCGCGGACAGTGAACGGCAGGCCTCACGCGCCTCCCCAAACGCGACACCGCCATGACCGCCCCCCTTCCCATCCCCAGTCTTCTCAATCTACCGCTGCCCGAACCCACGGACCGCAACAGCCTGCACCCCGTGATGGAGCGTGTCGCGGCCTCGACCGCGACGCATCTCCAGCAGGGCGGTTATCTCGCGGACAAGGAGGCCGCGCCGCTGCTGGCCGCTTATCGTGAAAAACTCAGCAAGGCCTCCGGCGTGATGCCGGACTTCTTGAATTTCACCGCCGAGACCCAGGCGCAGAAGCATTCGCTGACGGTCGAGGGTGAGGTGGGGCGGATGCAGAAGCTGCTGCGCAACAGCCTCAACGACCGCGTGCATTACTGGAGCTTCGGCCCCTTGTCCGGCAAGGCCTCGGCGCTCTACGACCACTGCCCCAGCCTGCGTCCGGTGTGCGCCGCGCTCGGCTGTCCGGCGACTCTCGCAGGCGAGACCAGCATCGTCCACGTCGCCTCTCTCAATCCCGTCGCGGCGCTGGTCGCGTCCTTTTGGATCGGCCAGGAGCTGACCCAGCTCGCCGAGGGCGAGTCGCCCTTCGTTTTTGCCTTCCTCACTGACCTGTCCGCCTGGCAGGTGCTCATGCAGCGTCACTTTGCGTCATGAACCTGAATCTCGGCATCGAGTTCAACGACACGATCCAGCGGCTGATCATCAGCCAGTTGCGCACCGCCACGGCCGGGCATGAAACGCAGTCGGACGAGGCGCTGGTTCGCCGCTCGTCGAAAACCCGCATGCTGGGCGCGGTGGGCCGCGCCTCCGGGCTGCCAGCCTTCCCGCAGGTGCGTGAGATGGCGGACTCGGAGTTCGTCGGGTATTGCGATCCGGTGGTGCTGTCTCGCGGCATGTTCGTGCCGCTGCGCCGCAGCACGCAGCAGGTGCTGCTGGCCGTGGCGAATCCCTGGGACTACCGCGCGGATGACTACTGCGCGGCGCGTTTCCCGGAAGACGAGGTGCTAAAGGTCGTCACGCTCGCCTCGGAGGTGTCAGCGGTGATCGAGGGCTCCTCCAGCTCCTCCGGGCCAAGCCGTGCGGAACTCGAAGCGGTGGAAGTCGAGGAATTCTCCAATGACAGCCCGGATTTCGATGTCACGCGCCAGTATGACGAACCCATCGCCCAACTGGTGGCCAGCATGGTCAGTGATGCCATCAAGCAGCACGCCTCCGACATTCACATCAAGACGGAGAAGACCAGCTTTCAATACTGCTTCCGGGTGGATGGTGATCTCGGCGTGCGGGTCGAAATGCCCGTGAAGCTGCGGGATCGTGTGGATGCCTTCCTACTCAATCTCATGCGTCTCGCGCCCGAGGAGCGCAGCAAACGCCCCGGCATCTCCGGCCGCTTCACCGCCACCTATTACGGACGCGCCGTCGGCGTGCGTTATGAGCGCCACCGCACGTATCGTGGCTACCACGTCACCATGCGGCTGCTGGACAAGACGCATCTGGAAGCGCGCCTCGGCATGGGCACGCTGGCCTTTGATGAGGAGACCTTGTTTGAGCTGGACAAGGCCATGGCCGTGCCCTCCGGCATCATCGTCATGTCAGGACCGACGGGTTCCGGCAAATCGACCACGCTCAACGCCATGCTGCGTGAGCTGAACCACCCCGAGGACAACATCCTGACGCTGGAAAACCCGGTCGAGGATGAAATCCCCGGCGTGACGCACTGCGACCTGCGCGACTCCACCGAGTTCAAGCCGATGATCGCCAGTTTCATGCGGTCCGACCCTGACATCATCCTCATGGGCGAGGTGCGCGACCGTGAGTCCGCCGAACTCGCCATCGAGGCCGCCATCACCGGCCACAAGGTGCTCACCACCATCCACACACCACGCGCCTCGCAGATCATCGAGCGCTTTCAGCAGCTCGGCATGGAGCGCTGGAAGATCGCGCAGACCTTGAAGGCCGCCTGCGCCCAGCGGCTGGTGAAACTGCTCTGCCCGGCCTGCAAAGAGGCTGCGGAAGGCATTCCCGAGCGTGAGATTCGTCTGTTCCATCTCGACGCGGCCTGGGTGAAGCGGCCGGTGTTTGTGCATCGCAAGGAAGGCTGCGCGGAGTGCAAAGGACGCGGCTACGCCGGACGCACCGCCATTTTGGAAATCCTGCCCATCACCCCGAAGCTCGGTGACAAGCTGGCCAAGGGCGAGATCACCCCCTATGAACTCGAACAGGAAGTGCGCCGTGAATCCGGCCTGCCTTCGCTGCGGGACAACGGTTTGAAACTCATGGCCGAGGGCAGGACCGACCTCGACGCGCTGAAAAAGGTGCTGGACCTCACCTATGAATCCTGAGCCATGAACGCCTTCCAAGTCACCCTCCGCAACATCAAGCGGCCCGAGATCTCCAAGGTGCTCGAGTTCGAGGCGCCGAACCGTGAGCAGGCCGCGCTGCTGGCGAACAAGCCCGGTTTTCGCGTGGCCCTGATCAAGCCGCTCTCCGGCGCGCCGAAGAGCGAGCAGTCGAAGAAGCCCATCTCGCGCAAGGAGCTCATCAAGCTCTTCCGTGGCCTCGCCTCCATGCTGAAGGCAAACATCAGCACCGCTGACGCCCTGCTCTATTACTCGCAGGGCCTGCCTGATCCCACGCTGCAATCCTCGCTGATGAACATCCGCAACCGCCTGGAGGCCGGGCTGCCCGTTCACATCGCCTTTGCCAAGGAGCAGAAATTTGACGGCACCATCATCACCATCATCGAGGCCGGCGCGGACGCCGGGCAGCTAGGCGAGGCCTTCGCGTCCCTGGCGCGGCGCATCAAGATCGAGCTCATGTTTGCCAGCAAGCTGCGCGGCGCGCTGCTCGTGCCGTCGCTGATCATCCTGTTTCAAATCGGCCTCTTCATCTACTCGCAGGTCTATGTGGTGTCCCAGGTGGAGGAGACGCTGAAAAGCGTGCGGCAGGAGCCGGACCCGATCTCGGTCGTGATCTTTTCCATCAGCCATTTCGTGCAGCAGACCTGGCCGTTTTTTGTCATCGGCCTCACGGCTTTCATCACCTCCATCTTCCGTTCCGCCGACTTCCGGCAGACGCTGCTCATCTTCCTCATGAAGCACTGGAAGCTGCTGATGAAGCTGGTCATGGGCCTGCGTCAGAGCGCCTACATCGGCACGCTGCAAATGCTCTATGCCAACGGCATCAACCTCGCCCGCGCCTCGGCCTTGTCCGCCCGCGTGGTGCAGGGCACGCCGATGTATCCTGACTTCATCAAGGCCTCGCAGGTCTATGAATCCTCCGGCGTGCCCTTCGCCGAGGCTTTGAAACGGAACACCACGCTCGATCCGCAGGTCATTCACATGATCGGCATCGGCGAGCGCTCCGCCTCGCTGCCGCAGCAGCTTGAGCTCCTGCGGGACATCTACGAGGAGGACACCGCCGCGATCATGAATGACTTCACGCAGGTCATCAATTTCATCACCCTGGCCATGGCCGTGGTGCTCATCGGCTTCGTCTTCACCGGCTCCATGCTGCCCATCTTCCTGATGGGTCCGCGCATGATGCAGTCTGGCAACATGTGATCCCATCCTGCTCTTATGAAAACACGACCTCTGCTCCTCACCCTGCTGTTTCCCTCGGCTGCTGTCCTGGCGGCGGACCCGCCCAAGCTGGTCCCGCGTCCCATTCCGGGCCTGGAGGCTCTCACTCCTGTCGAAGAGGCATTCAAACCCGCCGCTGCGGTGGTTTCGCCGCAACCCGCGCCGGTTCTCATCACCAATCCCGACCAGGCGCGTGTTTTGTACATTCATCGCCGCGCCACCTTGCCTGAAAAATTGACCCAGGGCCTGCAAGGAGCGCAGGCCGCTCCCACCGCCGCCGCCTCGATGCTTCAGGTGCGCCAGGGCGCGGTGAAAATCATCCCCAAGGCCCAGGTGGCCCAGATCATCGTTCCCAAGCCATGAAAACACCGCATTCTCATCCAAGCAGGCGCACAGCGGGCTTCACGCTCATCGAGATCAGCCTCGTCATCGGCCTGCTGCTGGGGCTGGCGACCTTCGCCGGCATGAACATGTCCGTCGTGCGTGACTGGCAGCGCGGCAAGGACGCCGCGCTGTCCCTCCAGGCGGTGTTCGCCGCGCAGCGCTCCTACATGTCCGATCATCCGACGGAGGACATCGCCACGGTGAGCACGGCGGAGCTGCAAGTCTATCTGCCGCAGGGCTGGAGCAGCATGCCCGTGGTGACCAGCCTGGATGATGACGACCTGACGATTGATCACACGGTCATGCCGCCCGTGCTCATGCTGGGCACCGCAGTTTATGATCCTTCCAACGATGGAAGTGATGGACTTTGGGACGCCGGACAGTGAACGTACTTTTTTCTCATGGCCTCTGAAACTCTTCTGCACATTCCCGGCGGCACGCGCTTCGGCTACCGCGCCGGTTTGCCCTGGAAACGCGCCGCGCAGTGCCTCGTCGAGGTCGCTGAGGACATCCACACCGGAACCGGCCTGCATCTGCTGGTGGCCCCGAACGGCACGGGCAAAACGACGCTGCTGCGCACGCTGGCTGGCCTGTCCCCAGCCCTGCTAGGCCAGGTGAAGACCGACGCGCAGGTGCATTACTTCGCCGATGAGCTGCGCGTCGATCCTGAGATGAAACCGCGCACTTTTTTCCGCGTCTGGTTCAAGGGTGGCTCACTCGCCACCGCAGAAGAGCTGGCCGAGACACTGCGGCTGAATCTGACCACGCCCATCGGCAAGCTCTCACGCGGCAACCGCCAGAAAGTGCTGCTCATTCTCGCCGAAGTGAAGGCCGCGCAGAGCGCCACCAGCGTCCTGCTCATGGACGAGCCGCTTACCGGCCTGGACGCTGAAACGCGTGAGCAGGTGACCCAGCTTTGGGCCACCGCAGGCACCCGCACGATGCGCCTGGTCATCATGCATGAGCTGGAATGCGTGCGTCAGGCCGATTCGCTGCTGACCATCGCGCGCGGGCAGTTGCGCCATGCCACGGAACGCCGTGGCAGCACCTGGATGGAAACCTACCGCTCTCTGCAATCATGAGTTCCCTGCGTTCCTGGCCACTCTTTCGTCTCAGCCTCGCCGGACTTATGGGCCGCGGCAGTTGCTGGCTGCTGCTGCTCGGCGCGGGCCTGTTCATCTGGATCGCCCCGCTGCTGACGCCGTGGGAGGAGAATCCGCAGATTCTTCAGCCTGCACGCGCCCAGGCCGCGTGGGTTTACGCCTGGATCGCGCTCTTCACCTGGCTGCCGTTTCAAGCCTCGGCCCTGGGGCATCGTCTGCGCAGCGAGGGCATGCTGGAGCACCTGCGGGCGGGTGGCACGGGCCGGATCAACCAGTGCGCGCAGCTCAGCGCCGCGATTTTGGTCTGGCTGCTGGCCGTGGTGCTCATCGCGGTGATTTTTTGCCTCACCTGGACGCTGCCGAAGCGGCCTGAAGAAGCGCAGATGTGGACGAAGCTTGTGTTTCAGTATGCCTTCATCTTCACTCTCTGCGCCGCGCCCTTGCTGGTGCTCGCGGTGTCACTCGGCACGCGCACGGCGGAGGTCATCGCCTTCCTGGTGCCGACTGGGCTGCTGTTTGTCGGCCTGTTTGGCGCGGCGTGGCTGGCACCCGTTCTCGGCGGGGCTGAGTCGGGTGTTTTGAAGTCCCTCTGGCTCGCGCTGCCGCATTATCATCTGGCAGATCTGACCCCGCGTCTGGTCTTCAAGATGGGACCGCTGCCCACGGCGGACTTCATCGGCATCGCTGGAACCCTCGGGCTGCAAGGACTGGCCCTCATGCTTTTTGGCTCATGGCTCTTCCGCACACGCTCCTGACCCTCGGCACGGCTGCCGGACTCTGGTGGGCGGGACACGCGCTGTCCTGCTCGCGGCAGGCTTTGCAGGCAGAGGCCACGCCTGGGGCTTTTGGCATCGCCGGAAGTGCGTACGGCAGCCTGATGGCACGCCTGATCCGTGATTCCCTCCACAGCTACTGGCATGGCGGCGAAAGCTCGGCCGCGGGACACGGTTCAGACAAAAAAGACGCTCCAGCGCCGCTGCCGATCCCAGGCCGCTTCGCACGCAGGAACGTCCCACCTCCCGCCGCCGCAGAATCGACCTCCTGGCTGGAACAGCGCGTCCAGCAGCTCGCCGGACTCGAGGCGCGACGCACCAAGCGCAACAGCACCTTCCCGCTCTCCGCCGCGCATCAGAGTTTCCTCAACGCGGAGGCCGACTGGCGGCTGCGTCTGGCCTACCGGCTCGATCCCGGCGACGCGGTGCTTTACGAGGTGCTGCACTTCCACCTCGCCTCGCGCGTGAAACCTCCCGAGGCCGCGCAAGCCGCCGCCGACGCGCTCGCGCGTGAGGCCGTGGCCTTCAGCCTGCGTGAGCAGAGCAGCCTCTCCGCCACGCTCACCGGCGCGGGCGCTTCCATCAACGTCCTCAACGATCTGCTCCGCCCCGGTGCCTTGATTCGCGACCCTGAGGCCATTTTGCGTCACTGGACCCTGCTGGACCGCTGTCTGACGCGTTATCGCGACCTGAAGTCCGCCGCCCAGTCCGAAGGCTGGTGGGACCAGATCCCCTCAACGCGACAGCAGGATCTGGAGGAGCATTACCGGCTGCTCAACCGCATCAGCGGCATGATCCGCCCGCAGCTTCCCGCCGCGCGGCTCAGTGTGGAGATCCAGCACCGCTGGGAGGACCAGCCGCTGCCGCTGGCCGACCTGCGTTTGAAAAATCAGGCCGGGGACACGCTCAGCGTCACCCGGCTGGCCTACCTGCTCTCTCACGCGCAGATCCGCAAAGACGACGGCGAATGGCTGCCTCTGGGGGATTGGCATGCCTTTGTGGATGTCGAAAAAGAACGCACGCAGTTCACCCTGCCAAGGCTGCCGCGCGGGAAATACACCGCGCTGCGGTTTGACCTCGGCCTAGATAAAAAAACCGACCGCGACGACCCCGCCCGCTGGGCCGCAGGTCATCCGCTCAATCCTGATCTCAACGCCCTGCACTGGAGCTGGCGCGGCGGATATGTCTTCATGGCCGTCGAAGGCCGCCACCTTCAAGCGGATGGCCAGCAGGGCGGCTACTCCTACCACCTCGCCGGGCAGGACTGCCGTGGCACTGTCGAGATTCCGGTGGAGATGGACCTGAACAACGATCAAAAGCTCCTGCTCAGCCTGGATGCCGCGGGCCTGTTCAACGCGCTGAATCCCATCCGCATTCAGGACGCCACCTCCACCCACTCGCAAAACGACGGCGGGCTGGCCGCCAAGATCGCCGCCAATGCCCTGCGGAGCTTCCGCCTCCTGGGCATCGTGCCTGAAATGCAGACCGCCGCCGGGATCGAGCGTGTCGGCGCGGTGAACATCCCCGCGCTGCTGAAGGATCGCGTGCCCGCGCACTTTCCGCTCACAGTCTGGCCGGAGGACAATGAACCCACGGCGGAAGGCGTGGCCCTCGGCAGGCGGTTGTTTCACGACACGCGCCTTTCCATCAACAACACCCAGTCCTGCGCCTCCTGCCATCATCAGGCCGCCGCTTTCGCGGAACCGCTGGCCGTGAGCCGGGGCGCGGAAGGTCAAACAGGCTCCCGCAATGCCATGCCGCTCTTCAATCTGGCCTGGAAACCCGGCTTTTTCTGGGATGGCCGCGCGCCCACGCTGCGGGATCAAGTGCTGCGCCCCATCCAGGACCCTCTGGAGATGCACGAGACGCTGCCGGGCGTCATCGCCAAGCTTAACGCCGATCCTGGCTACCAACGTGAGTTCAAAGAAGTCTTCAAACGCGACGAAATCAGGGCGGAGGATCTCGCGCTGGCGCTGGAGCAGTTTCTCCTCACCCAGATTTCCGGCCAGTCAAAGCTGGACCTCGCGCATCAGAGCCAAGGAAAGCTCACCGAGCAGGAGCAGCTCGGTTTTCAGCTCTTTTTCACCGAATCCGACCCCGCGCGCGGCATTCGGGGCGCGGACTGCTTCCACTGCCACGGCGGCGCTCATTTCACCAACAACCAGTTCCTCAACAACGGCCTCGATGCCGAAGCACAGCTCCGCGACATGGGCCGCGAGAAGGTCACGCAAAAAACCGCCGACCGTGGCAAATTCATGGTCCCTTCCCTGCGCAACGTCGCCCTCACCGCGCCCTACATGCACGATGGCCGCTTCCAGACGCTGGAGCAGGTCATCGAGCACTACGATCACGGCATCCAGCGCTCCGCCACCCTCGATCCCAACCTCGCCAAGCACCTCGGCTGGGGCGGCCTGCGCCTCAACGCCGCTGAAAAAGCCGCGCTCGTCGCCTTTCTCAAGACCCTCACCGACGAAACCTTCGTCGCCACCGCGCCCTGAGCCGGCCCTCGAACCCGTCGGGAAGTCCGGCGAGTAGCGGTCGGCGTTATGCATCACAACTTTCGTTGTGGCTCCACTGAAGGCCGCCTCCGAGGACGGCACTCTAGGGGGCGAGGCCTGTGGAGGACTGGATGCTGTTGAGGGTGTGTTGGACCTCCGCCTCTTGCGGCAAAGTCGAACGTCCTTTTGCTGCCGTCACTTCCCGGCCACCGGCAAAAACTGCACCGCGTCGGCGATGACGACCTTGTTCGCCTCCGTGCCCTCGTTCGACACACGCACCCAGCCTTTGCGTCCTGCTTCAAATCGAAACGTGCCCAGTGTGCGGAAGAGATGACCATGCGCGGGTTCTTCCTGCTGATTGATGCGCACCGTCGTGCCGCCATCGGCGTGGCGCAGGGCCACCAGAGCGTTTGTGGCGCGCCGCACGTTGTAACAATGCGCCAGCCGCACTTCATACCAGCCCGCCTTCGGCAGATCCGGCGTGAAGGTCACCGACTTGGCTCCTTTGCCCGCCTTCATGTCATGCAGGTAACCCAGGCCAACGTAGGGCGGCGTGTGCGTCGAGTATTGCCACTCTCCCACGAGTTCCGCCGCCGTTTCATCCACCACGATGCCCGGCAGTGACGCTGGATCACTCACGATGAACTTCACCATCTCCGGTCGATCCACCTCTCCCGGCGGATGGATGTTTGGAACGGCCTTCGGGTGCGGTTTGAGCGCCTCAAAAGCCATGCTGGTGCTGAAGAGGGCCAGCAGGGGCCATGTGCGGAAAAGCATCAATCATGCTGAGCCTGTACCGCCCCGCCGCAATCGAGAAATGAACGACAAAGACAGAAGCAGTGAGCGGTTCGTCGGGAAGGCTGATGAGAAACTTCCTTGATGGAGCCGATCTCTTCTGATTGCATCACCGAATGAACACGCCACCCGACTTCCTTTCTCGTCGCGATGCCTTGAAAGCCACCATCGCCTCTGTGGGCCTCAGCTCGCTCGCCTTTGAGCCTGCAAAGGCCGTTCAACCCGCAGCCCCGGATGCGCGACGCGGATCGACGAAGAAATACGACATGCTCAAGTCGATCAACCTGTGGGCGTTTCCATATCCGGAGCGCATGACGTTGCGCGAGTGCCTGCAGCTCGCGAAAGACGCTGGATTCGACGGCATCGAGCTGAACTACGATCTCGACAACGACCTCTCGCCGAAGCACGGCACGGCGGATTATGTCAAAATTCGCAAAATGGCCGATGAGATCGGCATACAGATCAGCGGTTTGTGCTCCTTCCTGTTCTGGCCGTATCCGCTGACGAGCAATGATCCCGCGAAGCGTGCGCAGGGCATGGAACTGGCCGGAAAGATCGCCCAATGTGCGCATGACCTCGGTGTGGAAAACGTGCTCGTGGTGCCTGGCGCGGTGCATATCCCGTGGCGCACGGATCATGAGCCGGTGGCGAATGATGTGTGCGATCAAAGGGCGCGTGAGGCGGTGGGGCAACTCGCGAAGCAGGCGGAGAAACTCAAAGTCTGCCTCAACATCGAAAACATCTTCTTCAACGGCTACCTCATGACGCCGATGGAGATGAACGCCTTCGTGGATGGCATCGGCAGCGAGCATGTGCGCGTGCATTTCGACACGGGAAACATCAGCATGTTCCAGTTCCCCGAGCACTGGGCCAAGGTGCTCGGCAAGCGCACGAAGAACGTCCATCTGAAGGAGTTCACCAAAAAAGGCACCGACTTCAGCCTCGAAACCTTCCGCCCGCTGCTCGACGGCACCACGAACTGGCCCGCCGTCACCGACGCGCTCGCGGAGACGGGCTACAAGGGCTTCCTGACCTTCGAATACTTCCATCCGTATGCGCATTACCCGGAGGCGCTGATCTGGCAGACCTCCGATTCGATGGACCGGATTCTAGGCAGGAAGGCGTGACCTAGCCTGCGTGTGAAGACATCACGGCAACGACGACATCAACTCCTCGAATGGCGACCTGAGTCCCAAAGGTTTGAGTAGGGATGCAACGTGGCCCCCGACTTGATGCACAATGTCCGCATCCATATCACTGAAAAGCATGTTGATGTCGAATGCTGGGTCGAGGTGATCGAGGAAGAGCTTCAAGACTTCAATCTGGCCCGAAATCGCGGCAGAGCTGACCGCCGTTTCCTCGTTCAACCCACGTGCGCCGATCTGCGCTCCATGCTCAACGAGCAGTTTGCAGATCTTCATGACTCCCAGACTGGCGGCATTCATCAGGGGCCTTTCTCCTTCGTAGTTTGCTGTGTCAGGAGACGCCCCCATGGAGAGCAGGAGCCGGCACATGCCTTCGTTTCCAATCAATGCGGCTTCAAACAAGGGGGTGTTGCCGAAGTTGTTCCTCGGATCTATGGCCGCTCCAGCATCAGCGAGCGTGCTCACCAAATCCTCACGGTATTCAATGGCAAACCAATGTAGCAGAGTCTCGCCCAGACCGCTACGGACATCCAAAAGTGAATTGTCCGCCTGAACGCGACTCAGGGCTGTTTCGCAATCTTCGAGGAACAATGCTTTGAGTTCGTAGAAACGTGGGTCGCGGCTCATTGGGGAAGGATAACACAGGTTTGCCGAGTTATTTGGCACATGCAGCAGGAGTGAACCTCAAATTTTCCACGTTGCCGTGCATCTATTGGCATCGGCCGACAGCTTGCTCCGTGATTGAGTCCCGCAGTTTCATCGAGTAAGGCATCGTATGTCCTGGGAGATCATTGCCTTGCTGTTCTTCGCCGGTTTGAGCGCCGGATTCATCGACGCCATCGCTGGCGGTGGTGGGTTGATCTCGGTGCCTGCGCTGCTGTGGGCCGGACTGCCGCCGCAGATGGCGCTGGGGACAAACAAGATGCAGTCCACCTGGGGCACGCTGATGGCGGTGCGGAAGTATGCGAAGGCGGGACTCGTTTCCTGGCCGCAGGTGCGGCTCACGGTGCTCGTGACGTTTATCTTTGCCTGCCTCGGCACCTGGACGGTGACGCAGGTGAGCAATGAGGTGCTGAAAAAGATCGTGCCGTGGATGCTGTTGGGCATCGCGGTGTATGTGCTGCTCAGTCCGGGGCTGGGGAAGACGTCGGCGAAGGCCAGATTGAGCTTGGTGGCCTTTGCTTGTCTCGCCGGAAGCGTGCTGGGCTTTTATGATGGCTTTTTTGGTCCCGGCACCGGCACGTTTTGGACGATGGCCTGTATCTCGCTGCTTGGCCTGGAACTCACACGCGCTACCGCCTTCACCAAGGTGGTCAATCTCACGAGCAACATGGCCTCGCTGCTTGTCTTCGTGATTTCGGACCGCGTGCATTATCCCATCGCGTTTGCCATGATCGCGGGACAGCTCATTGGCGGGCGGCTGGGGGCTAGCATGGCGATCCGCCACGGTGCACCGTTCATTCGTGTCATTTTCATCACCGTCGTCTTCGCGATGGTGATCAAACTGCTGGGGGATCAATTTGGAGCGTGGGGATGATTTGTGGCGTCCAGCATGAATGTGCAGGCCGTAATTG
>Ga0209573_1000419_pt1 | contig 92258 bp, 88 predicted proteins | sample TNRBio252014_DNA_FD_185870 | JGI IMG/M metagenome (GOLD analysis project Ga0209573, IMG submission 185870) | Wastewater treatment Type I Accumulibacter community from EBPR Bioreactor in Madison, WI, USA - TNR Reactor_6/25/2014_ DNA (SPAdes)... | ecosystem: Engineered > Bioreactor > EBPR >...
TTCGATGGGAAAATCACCCGCCGTAAAGCGGGCCAATACGGTGGGACGGTTGCGGATGGATTTATGAAGGCATTCAAAATCGGGAAAATGGCCAAAGTGGTGCGTTACGAATTCCGCGAAAGCGGCTTCATCATTCCAACAGCATATTATATCTAAGTCGCTGCCGGGGATGTCTATTGATAACGGAATGGTGCCAGCCAGAACCGGTTGGAAAGGTTGCAATAAATCGAACAGGCGGAAAGCCGTCAAAACTTCGTAAGCCCTGCGCTGCATGGGGTTGCCGTTGGCCAAATAGCTGATGCCTTCCAGCAGGAACATCAGCGCTCGGCCACTAAGATGTATTGGTAATCCAGCGCCGTGTCGTTGGCAAGTACGTTTTTGTAGCCGGCTTCATACAGCGCCTCTTCTACGACGTGGATGGGAACGCGGATATTGTTGGGTGGCCCCACGGGCGTGCGCTTTTTCTTGAAATCCACAATGAGGATTTTGCCGCCGGGCGTGAGGGCGTTGCGCAGAATTTTCAGGTAGGCCACCTGGTCGCGGATGTACATGAAGGTGTTGACGATGACCACGAGGTCTACTTCGCCGGTTTTCAGTTGGGGGTTGTCGGGTTTGCCGAGGCGCGTTTCGATGCGGGATTGAAATTTCTCCGGCAGTTCCAGGGTTTTGATGCTGTCTAAGTAGTTGATGAACCGGGGATCAATGTCAATGGCAATCACTTTGCGCGCTTTTTGTGCCATGCGCAGGGTGAAGAACCCCGTGCCGGCGCCGATGTCGGCTACGGCTTTCCCTTCTAATCCGCCAAGCAAGTTCAGCACCATATCCGGTTTTTGCCAGATGACCCGGTCTGTATGGGTATAATCTTCTGTGAGGCCCTCGGACACGGTTTTGCCGGTTGTCCCGATGTTGGTATCAGGTGCAGAAACAGTGGGACTTTGCTCGATGGCATCACCGGTATTTTCCTTATCTTCGGGTTTGTCCCCGCAGGCATTGAACGTCAACAACATTGCCGAAAGGCACACAAAGAGGAGTGCAAAAGGTTTCATAAATTGCGTTTGGGCAAAGTTATGCGATTTTTATTAGTTCTAAGTAGTGTCTGCCCATTTAGTCTTATGTCTGAGCTTTTAGCGTTCCAACGAGTTAATGACGGGCGGAGCCCGACAAATAAAGCACGCGAGGCGGAGCCATCGCGCAAGCGAGCTTATGCGATTTTTATTAGTTTCTTCGCAATTTACAAATCCCAGAAAGAACGCGGGCGGCGATAAACCACCGAAAAATCGTAAGCTGTTTCAAAAAGGTACCAGGCCGCCATTAAAGCAAACGGGAGGTACCCCCAAAGGTAGGGGAGTGTCGTCCAGAGCGGCAATAAAGCAGCAGCAGCGACGGTGAGAAAAAGGTAATAGCGCCGGCGCCGGTGGCGGTAAGCGAAAAATAATTCTAAGGCGCTGAACGCTTGCCAAACCAACAAAATGACCAACGGAAAAGCAGCAGCCATCCATTGTCCGATCAGCAGCAACAACAGGGTCATTGCAATCAGCACAATTTGCGCGAGCAGGTCAATTTTCATTCTGGATGCAGATACCATCTGAGGATTCTTTTGTGTAATTCCAGATCTTACGTGTGGATTGTGTGAAGAGGCAAGAGGTGAAGAGGTAAGAGGCAATTTTGTCTCGTAAAATTCCATGTTCTCGTAATCAAGCAGAGGATTTTCGCGAAATTATTGCCCCTTGCCAACTTGCCAACTTGCATCTTAATTACATAACGCCTCTTACTTCTAAAAGTTTCAATAATTATTGAAACTTTTATTCTTCTCAATAATCTCTATTTTCGCCGCAAAAAAAAGAGACCATGCTGCAACCCGAACAACTTAGTGCACTCATCCACAACCGGCGGGCGGTTTTTCCGGCCAGCTACAATGATCGGCCTATTGCGCGGGAAATCATAGAAGCGATCCTCGAAAATGCGCGCTGGGCCCCTACCCATAAACTGACCGAACCCTGGCGTTTTAAGGTGTTCACGGGCAAAGCGTTAGTCCGGCTTGGACTTTATATCGGCAACTACCATAAGGAGAAAGATCCTTCCATGCCCGACATCAAATACCAGAAAATGCTGAGCAATCCGGTCAAATCGGCTTGCGTCATCGCGATCTGCATGAAGCGCCACGCTGACGCAAACCTGCCGGAATGGGAAGAGCTTGCAGCGGTGGCCTGCGCCGTACAAAACATGTGGCTCACCTGCACGGCTTATGGCATCGGGAGTTACTGGAGCTCGCCTTCTGCCATCCTGAACGGACAGGCCTTCCTGCAATTAGAAGCGGATGAGCGCTGCCTTGGGTTGTTTTACATGGGGTATTACGATGTTGAAATTCCGGCAGGCAAACGGACGGGGCTGGAGGATAAGGTGGTTTGGGTGGAAGAGTGATGATTCAGTTGGCAGTCTTTCAGTGGGCAGTTGGCAGGAGGTTACAGGATTCAGTTGGCAGTCGGCAGTTTTACAGTTGGCAGGAGGTTACAGGATTGAGGATGTTGGTTACTAAACGATTGAGCTTCCTGTTCTCGATTTGAAAATGAAACTACATCAAGAGTGCAAACAAAACTGCAAACTGAAAAACTGAAAACTGCAAACTGTTCGATTTGAAAATGGAACTCCATGTGAAGTATCCCCAGGTCTGCCAACTGCCACCTGAAAAACTGCAAACTGTAATCTGTTTCTGGTTAAACCTAAGTTAAACCCATACCTAAATCAGGAATTCGGCGTTCTTGTAAGCGATTAATTGTCAAACATTTACTGCAACTGTTAAAGTTTTTAAGAATAGTCCAAATGTAACTTAAAGATGCAGGCAGTGTCTGATATATCGTACGGCAATTGTAAAGCCGTATTTTTGAGGAGGAATAAAATTGTGTTACCAAAACTTTTAACCATCATGGATACTGTGATTATTACAAGGGCTGCCAGAAAAGCCATCCTGGCATCCGTTCTCACTGTTGCTTTTGCTTTCACCATTCAGGCGCAGCGCATTGCTTGCGTGGATGTGAACAAAGTGCTGGAAAGCATACAGGAATATCAAGGCTCACAGCAGGAGTTGGACAACTTAGCGACCAAATGGCGCCAGGAAATTGCCCAGGAATACGATGTGATCAAGGGCATGTACAACAAATACCAGGCCGAGCAGGTGCTGCTGAGCGACGAAGCACGCCGCCAGCGCGAAGAAGAAATCATGAACAAGGAAAAAGAAGTGCGCGACATGCAAAAAACGAAATTCGGACCGGAAGGCGCGCTTTTCCAGAAACGTCAGGAATTAGTTCGTCCGATCCAGGATAAAGTTTATGCCGCCATCGAAGCTTACGCTCAGGAGCGCGGATTCGACTTTATTTTTGACAAAGGCGGTTCTGCCGGGATGATTTTTTCCAGCGCCCAGTACGATAAAACGGCGGATATTCTGGACCGGCTGAAGAAAAAGTAAAAAATTTTGCACCCGGATACAACCTTTTGGCGCCGCGATGTCGTCTCCAATTTGGAATCCGGTTATCAGGGCGGGTAAAATTGCCCCGGATGTTCAGGTTTTAGAACAGTTTGTAGAGAAAAAAGCGCAAAACTGTATCTTTGCACCTGCCTTTTAAAGTATAAAAATCAAATTCATCGAAATGAAGTACTTTGTTAAAACGGTTGCGTTGCTTGTTTTTGTGATGTGCCTCGGCACAGGCGCGCAAGCCCAAAAATTCGGCTATGTTAACTCAGCCGCAATTCTGTCTCAGTTACCCGACGTCAAGCAGGCGGAAGCCTCGCTGGAAGCTTTGCAAAAACAATTGCAGAAAAAAGGCCAGGGCATGGTGGAAGTGCTTGAAAAAGAGTACACTGCCGTTCAGCAGAAAGTAGAACGCGGCGAACTATCGCCCAAGCAACAGGAAGAAGCTGCTGCTGCACTGAAAGTAAAGGAGCAGGAAATTGGCAAATTCGAACAGGATATGGCCAAGCAGTTGCAGGACAAAAGAACCGAACTGCTGCAACCAATCTACGACAAGGTGAACACAGCTATTGCCGATGTGGCGAAAGAGAACAGTTTCCAGCTTATTTTCGATCAGGGCGTTTTGTTGTATGCGGAAGCTACGCAGGACGTAAGTGCTATGGTAAAAGCGAAATTAGGCATTACCAATTAAAGATTTCGATGTCAGCAAGCGATCCTGTTGGCATCTTTGACTCTGGCATCGGCGGCCTTTCGGTCGTTGATGCCATTGTTCGTTTATTACCTAAGGAACGCCTTGTCTACTTTGGCGATACCGCTCGCATTCCTTACGGCACCAAATCACCCGATACCATTCGGGAATATGCTGCACAAATTACCCGCTTTTTATTGGATCAGGGCTGCAAAGCCATTGTTGTGGCCTGCAATACGGCTTCGGCTCCGGCCCTGCCTTATTTGCGCGCGCAATGGCCTGAAATTCCTATTGTGGGGATGGAACCTGCCGTGAAACCCGGCGCTCAGGCCACCAAAACGGGCAAAGTGGGCGTCCTGGCCACCCGCGGAACACTCCAAAGCGAGCGTTACGCTACCCTGATGGCCCGGTTTGCCAACCACATTGAGGTGCTGGAAGACCCTTGCCTCGGGTTGGTGGAACTCATTGAACAGGAACAATTTGAAACGCCGGAAACGGAAGCTTTGCTCCGGCGCATCGTGCGCCCCATGCTCGAACAAGGGGTGGATACCCTCGTGCTCGGCTGCACCCATTATCCTTTTGTAGAACCGGTGATTCGGCGTATCGCCGGCGAAGCGATCTCCATTATCAATCCTGCGCCGGCAGTTGCACGGCAGTTGGAGCGCATGTTGCGCGAGCGGAATTTGCTCAGCTCCGAGCTCGGTGGCAAACACGCTTTTTACGCATCTAAACCCACCCCGTTTCTGGAAACTTTTGCTGCAGGATTGCTTTCCCCGGGAACTTATACCGTGCAATACCGCGCCCTTTCTTAGCTTTGCGGGCGTAATCAAAACACAAGGCATGAAAATTCATGAAGCCATAGAAGGTTTACTCGCAGAGGAATCTATCACAAATATTGACGAATTTATCGAGCGGGTGCGCGCCATCAGCAAAACCAAAAAGAAAACCGACGCCTTGTGGGAAGAGATCGAATCCTACCTGCTGGAAAATGCCATCACGGATGTGGCGGTCAACTTAGAGACCAATGAACTGATTTACCGCGATAAGCTGTTTGAAGAGGCTGCGTTTCGGGTTAACCTCACAGAAGATGAATACGCTGCAAAAAAAATGTACATCGGCCACCGGATGATTCCTTATGTACATCCCGGAATTTCACAGGACGAATACCGATTTCAGGATGTAGAAGGGAATCCCATCCCGGTTACCAAAGAAACAATCCCGGCAGAGGCCGGATTCATTTACGTTTCGCTTTTGCCGCCGTATGCTTTAGAAGACGAAATGATTGATTTACAAAACAATACAATCACCCTGCTCGCCTTAGACCTGAGCGCGTGGATGCAGGATAATCCATTGTCCAAAGAAGATCAGCTCCTTATTGCCCCGGTTGATTATTATGAAAATATTTTTCAGCTTGAATTGGTGAGCAGGAAAGAAATCGCCGCCCAGCAACTGTTGATTCAACGCAGGGATGAATTGCTGACGGACGCCATTGACGAGGTTTTGCTGGGGATAGACGAAGTGATTCCGGCAGATATTACCCTCTTCTGGGCTTTTGCACTTGGAGATCCAAAGCTCCCCGAGCTTCCGGGAACGCCATTAGGCTCTTTTCTCAGCACCCACGAAGAATTGCAAATCTTTTTCGATGCCGGTTTTGCGCACATCCAGATGAAGGATTATTACGAAGATCTTTTCGACAGCGCCATGGAAGATATGGCGACGATGGATCCTAAGGACATGGGCAAAGCGAAAGACCTTGAGGGAATCTTTAGGGAATTGGGCAGCAGTTTTACCCCGGATTTTGTGAGTGCCAAATTTGTGCTGCAACTGCACGAAAGGCAGGAAATAGCCACAGATGAAGTGATCAATATCTTGTTTAAATCGGGCGTGGAACCTTTTTACAACAAAAAGCAGGAGAAAAATTTTTCAAAAGCATTCAATAGCCTTGCAGAGTCTGTGGCAGAAACCTGGGCCAACAAGCGCCTGCCCATGCCGGTGCTTTCCCTGCTAAAAAAAACCATTCAATTCAAAATTGAATTTATCGGTTTGCTGCGGGAGATTGACCACCGCATGACCGCTCCGGAAGCATTCGATTTTTCCATGCTCATGCACCTTCAGCCGGTAGACATGATGCTTGATCAACTGCTTTCCCTGATTGTGGAAAAAGGCGACGAAATTTCTCAACAGGAAATTAAAGATCTCGTGATCCAAATCGAAAAAGCCAAAGCGTATTTTGTGGAGGCAAGGAAGGATATTTTGGATAATATGTAAGAAATAAAAATATAAGGTTAAAGTAGCATGGATAAAGGTTAAAGTAAGATTGTGTGTCATCACAAAATTTTGTGTTCCCTTTCTACTTTACCCTTTCTACTTTACCCTTTCTACTTTACCCTTTCTACTTTACCCTTTAACCTTGATATATGAAACATACACAAACATTGATCGAAGAAGCCTGGGAAGACCGCGAGCGCTTGAAAGACAAGGCTGTTCGCGAGGCGGTCAACCGCGTCATCATCATGCTGGATCGCGGGGAGTTGCGCGTAGCAGAACCGTTGCCCGGGGGCGAATGGCAGGTGAATGCCTGGGTTAAAAAAGCGGTTATCCTCTTTTTTCCTTTGCAGGAAATGGAAACCATTGAGGTTGGGCCATTCGAATTTTACGATAAAATTCCCCTCAAACGCAATTACGCCAGCCTCGGTGTGCGTGTGGTGCCGCCAGCTGTGGCGCGCTTCGGCGCCTTTATCGAACGCGGCGCCATCCTGATGCCCAGCTACGTCAACATCGGCGCCTGGGTAGGCAGCGGAACGATGGTAGACACCTGGGCTACGGTGGGCTCCTGTGCTCAGATTGGCCGCAACGTTCACCTGAGCGGCGGCGTAGGCATCGGCGGCGTACTGGAACCGGCGCAGGCGGCCCCGACCATCATTGAGGACGATTGCTTCATCGGTTCGCGTTGCATCGTGGTGGAAGGCGTGCGCGTGGGGCGCGAAGCCGTGCTTGGCGCAAATGTCGTATTGACCCAATCTACACACATCATTGATGTAACGGGCAATGAACCGGTCACGTATAAAGGCATCGTTCCGGAACGCTCGGTGGTCATTCCGGGTGCTTATACCAAAAAATTTCCGGCGGGCGAATACCAGGTACCCTGCGCGCTGATCATCGGTACGCGGAAGGAAAGCACCGATAAGAAGGTGTCGCTGAATAGTGCATTACGCGAGCACAGTGTCGCTGTGTAGGGGCATGAGGGCGCACTTGAAGTACAATGTCGTCAACTTAGCGGCGTGAACGACCCTGCAAGGGTCAAATGTGAATAGCCCCCGATACAATCGGGGGAAAAGTGGAAGTAGGGCGGTGAACCAACCCCGAATGGGGTTGAATATTGACGATGTAGTGTGGCGTATTTACATTCAACCCCATTCGGGGTTGGGCGTTACATTTCGTTTATGACCAACCCCCGATTGCATCGGGGGCTATTCACCTTCAACCACTTCGTGGTTATCACCAGCCAAGTTGAAGATTTTAATGACATGTTATGCTCAAACGATTCATTCAGATTTTTTTTCCTGAAAAAAGTGAACCCGATACCATGAAATATCTGATTGCCGGGCTGGGCAACATCGGCGCGGAATACGAAAATACGCGGCACAATGTAGGCTTCCAGGTGCTGGATACTTTGGCCAAAGCCGCCGATATCTCCTTTAAATCCGACCACCTTGGCGCCATCGCCACGCTGAAGCACAAAGGACGTACCCTCATCCTGCTGAAGCCCTCCACCTATATGAACCGCAGTGGCAAGTCCGTGCGCTACTGGTTGCAAAAAGAAAATATCCCGAAAGAAAACCTGCTGGTTGTGCTCGACGACCTCAACCTGCCTTTCGGCAAACAACGCCTGCGCCCGCAAGGCAGCGATGGCGGCCACAATGGCTTAAAAGATATTGACGAAGTAACCGGCGGCAATGACTACGCCCGACTACGCATCGGCATTGGCAGCGATTTTTCAAAAGGGAAACAAGTAGATTTTGTGCTCGGAGCGTGGAGCCCCGACGAAGCGGAAGAACTCAAAACCGTGCTTGAATACGCAGCCAATACCGTCAAAAGTTTTGCCACTATCGGGTTACAACTGACCATGACGCAATTTAATAAGAAAGGTTAAAGTAGAAAGTAGAAAGGTTAAAGTAGAAAGTAGAAAGGTTAAAGTAGAAAGTAGAAAGGTTAAAGGGGATTACGTAATATATTCAGATTACGTAATCCTTACTTTACCCTTTCTACTTTATCCTTTCTACTTTACCCTTTCTACTTTATCCTTTCTACTTTATCCTTTCTACTTTACCTTTTCTACTTTACCCTTTTACCCATCCATAAATAGATTACCCTGCACCCCATCCGGCAGCAACCGGAACGAACGCCGATGGTGGATACAAGCGCCATGTTCAGCAATAGCCTTCCTGTGGACCCCGGTGGGATAACCCTTATTTTCCTGCCAGCGGTAGTGAGGGTACTCGCCAGCCAATTGCATCATATAGTCATCGCGCCAGGTTTTGGCCAGAATGGAGGCTGCCGCAATGGAAGCAAACCGGGCATCGCCTTTGACCATACAGTGGAAAGGAATATCCCCGTAGGGCACAAAGCGGTTGCCATCAATGAGCAGGCGGTCAGGCAGGATGGGAAGCTGCGCCAGGGCGCGGTGCATGGCTAAAAAAGAAGCTTTGAGGATATTAATGCGGTCAATCTCTTCAGGGTCTACCCGGGCAACGGCCCAGGCTAAAGCGTGGGTTTCCACAAGTACCCGCGCTTCATCGCGCTGGCGGGCACTGAGTTGTTTGGAGTCGTTCAGCAGGGGATGCCGGTAGTCCTGCGGCAGAATAACCGCCGCTGCAACAACCGGCCCGGCCAAGCATCCCCGCCCGGCTTCGTCACATCCGGCTTCTAACCCTTCTTGTTCAAAATAAGGTAGTAACATGGTATTTACCAAAATCATAAAAAGTGAACAAGGCGACAGAATTGAACAATTCGCAGACAATCTGTGACCATTCGTTGAATATACGGTGTTATAATACAGCGAGAATTTGTATATTCGGCCAGCAGTGGGGATTTTTTTGTGGTTTAGGAACGTCGCAATAATAAATTCATGTTTTCGGCGTAAGGATTTTTTCATCGGACGAGGCGCGAGAAGGGAGCATAGCCTTAGCTACGCGACCGACGAAGCAACGAAGTCCGGTGGAAAAAGCCTCCGCCCAAACCGGGAAGTTATTATTGCGGCGTTCCTTAGACCAAAATTAATTCAAACCACTGAGGCAGGTTCGCTCGTCATTTAAGGCGGGTGACGTTTGAGGGAGCGCGCGTCTATACTGCAATATCCTTGAGGAAATCAGGGTCTGCCAGCTAAAGCTGGCGACCACGAGCCATTAAACAGCAGCGATGTCTATGATGTTAACAAATAAAATGCGATACGGTGTGCTTGCCAAAGTTGTCAGAGCCGGATTAACGCTGGGAATGGTGCTGTTCTGCCTGTTTGGGTACGCCCAGGAACGTTATCAACTAAAAGGCCGCGTAGTTGACGCCGACACCGGCGAGGGGCTTCCATTCAGCAATGTTTATTTTGAAGGCACAAATATTGGCACCTCCACGGATGTAGACGGCTATTTTGAGTTTGTTGTAACTGAACTGCGCGACAGCCTGAGCGCTTCGGCTATTGGTTTTAAAACCCTCAGTCGTGGACTCAATCAAACACCAGAACAGGAGCTCAATTTTTCTTTGGCGGCCTCGGAACTCACCCTGACAGAAATTGTAGTCATCGCTGGCGAAAACCCTGCCAATGCCATCGTGCGCGGCATCATCAAAAACAAGGAAAATAATCGCTTAGAAAACTTAGATGCTTATCAATTCGAAAGTTATTCCAAAGTAGAACTGGATTTTGAGAAAATCCCCGAACGCCTCCGCAACACCAAGCTGATGGAGCCGTTTGAATTTGTTTTTGAAAGCATAGACAGCACCTCCGATGAAAAACCTTTCCTGCCCATTTACATCAATGAAGCGCTGACGGAAGTCTACTATTCCAAAGCCGCCGGAAAATCCGCCACGGTGGTAAAAGCCCAACGCGCTTCTGGCACCGACAACACCAATTTTATTGAGTTTGTCAAAAAAATTCACGCGCCGTTCAGCGTGTACGACAACTGGATCAATGTGTTAGACAAAGCCTTCGTCAGCCCGTTTTCGGACGCAGGCTTGAGTTATTACGAATACTACATCCTCGACAGCGCCATCATCAGCGGGCAATGGAGCTACAAACTCAAGTTTAAACCGAGGCGGAAGCAGGAAAATACTTTTTTTGGCGATTTTTGGGTGGCCGATACCACTTTTTCGGTGCAGCGCCTCAACATGCGCATGAGCCCCGGCGTCAACATCAACTTAGTCACCCGCATCATCGTTTATCAGGAATTTGAACGGTCAGAGCAACGATGGCTCCCGGCTAAACAAAAAATGATCGTGGATTTTTCGCCTGCCGAAGGCGCTCCCGGCATGATCGCCCGCCGAACGGAAACGCTGCGCGATTATCGCCTCAACCCCGCTGATATCCAGCAGAATTTTCTAAAAAAACAGAAGGACGTACCACCCCCGCCGCTCATCAATGACGAGACTTATTGGCAAAGCGTGCGGCACGAGCCGTTGACCAAAACAGAGTCCGCCATCTACGCCATTGTGGACAGCATCAAAAATGTGCCGGTTTACAAAACTTATGTGCAGGTGCTGGAAACGGTGCTGGGCGGCTATTTCACCATCGGCAAGATCCAGATCGGACCCTATTTTTCGGTATTCAGCACCAACCAGGTGGAAGGCACACGCCTGCGATTGGGCATGCGCACCAGCGAAAATTTCAGCAAAAACATACGCCTGAGCGCTTATGCCGCGTATGGATTCAAGGATGAAAAATGGAAATATGGCACAGAGTTCATCTGGATATTGAACCGCCAAAACTGGACGACCATTGGTGCGGCACGGCGGCGCGACATCAGTCTGAACAGCGAAAACAGTGAAGAATTCCTGGAAAGCAACTTGTTTACCGGTTTTTTGCGGCGCGATATTTACCTGAAACTCATTGATGTGGAAGAAACCAAGGTGTATTACGAACGCTACTGGAAAAATGGATTGTCGAACCGCGTCACCCTCCTTCACCGTTTTATGGACCCTTATGGCGATATGGCGGACGGCGGGTTCAAATATGCGTTCATCAACAACCCGTCAGGGCCTGCAGATCAGGTAGATACGACCATCAATACCACGGAAATTATCCTGAAAATGCGCTATGCGGCCGGCGAATCGTTCCTTGGGGAAGCGTTCGACCGCGTGAGCGCCGGCACAAAAGCCCCCGTCCTTGAAGCGCAATATACCCTTGGCGTAAACGGCCTTTTTGGCGGCAACTACCGCTACCACAAGCTGTCGCTGAGCCTGCGCCACTGGTTCAACGTGGGGCCGGCGGGCTGGTTTTCTTACCGCGCCAAGGTGGGTACCACTTATGGCACGGTACCCTTCCTCTTGCTGGAAGTACACCCCGGCAACGAAGCCCTTTTCATGTCGCGCTCGGTGTTCAACACCATGAACCGCTACGAATTTGCCAGCGATACCTACGCCAGCCTTATTCTCGAACACCATTTCGACGGTTTTTTCCTGAACCACATTCCGTTGTTGCGCAAATTGAAATGGCGCGAGGTGGCCATTTTCAAAGCTTTAATGGGCGGCATGTCTGCCAATAACCGCGCCGCCAACCGCCTCAATGCCTGGCAGCCTCAAAGCGGCGCCGATGTGTATACGGGCTTCCGCTCGCCGTCTTCTCACCCTTTCTTAGAAGCGGGCGTGGGCATCGAAAACATCCTGAAATTTATTCGCGTGGATGCGCTCTGGCGCTTGAATTATTTGGATAATCCGGAGGCGAGCCGGTTTAGTTTGGTGTTTGGGGCGTATTTTTATTTTTGAGGGGTTATTTCAATCAGCTCATAATTCGTACTTCTTCCGCCCTGGTCTGTTTTTTGGAGTACTTGCTTGTTCATTAAATCCTGAATGTCTCTCAGCGCAGTATCGGGTGAGCATTTTGCAATTTTCGCCCACTTGGACGAGGTTAAATTTCCGGTAAATCCATCCAATAATCTGTTCAGAAGCTTTACCTGGCGGTCGTTGAAAACTTCGGTGGCATATTTATTCCAGAACCGATGTTTGTAAAGTACTTTTTCAAGAATAGCATCCGAAGCATTCAAGGCATTCAACAGGCAATTCAAAAACCACTCCAACCAGAGCGTGACCTCAAGTGTCCCTTTTTGTGTTTTTTCTAATATTTCGTAATACCCTTTCCTTTCTACCCTGACTTGAGCAGACATGCTATAAAACCGCTGCGGGATGCCGTCGGACTTTGCCAGGAGCATGTCCGTCATTGCCCGTGTTATCCTTCCATTTCCGTCTTCAAAAGGGTGTATCGTTACAAACCACAAGTGAGCAAGTCCTGCTTTGATTACGGGGTCAAGCTCGTCGTTTGCCTCATTGAACCAGTGAATGAACCTGTCCATTTCCATACCAACCAACCCTGCTTCAGGAGCCTGAAAATGAACTTTTTCCCTGCCCATAGCGCCCGAAACAACTTGCATCGGCCCGGTTGAATCGTCGCGCCAGTTTCCGACAATGACTTTATACATGCCACTCCTCCCCATTGGAAACAGTGCAAAATGCCAGCTAAACAGCCTTTCAACAGTCAGTGGCTGATCAAAATGCTGCGTGGCGTCCAGCATCATGTCTACAATGCCGTCAACATCCCGGTCGGAAGGCACCAATCCATATTTATCCATGCCCAGCCTCCTGGCAATTGAAGAACGTACCTGCTCCGGATCAAGGACTTCTCCTTCAATTTCAGAAGTTTTGACGACATCCATCGTCAAAGTCTCCAATTCCGCTTCCCGCCTTAAATCAAAACCAAGCACTTCCATCCTGCCCACGATCTTGCCTTGCAGGTTTCTAACCTTGCCGAGTAAGGGCGACAGAGATGCCTGATCCCAGGTAAAATTGGGCCAATCGCGTTGCTGATGGATGTAAATGGGCATGTGGGCTGTGGTTTGCGGCAAATATAGGGGTTATTTGCCGCATTTTTTGCGGAGAATAATGCCAATTGTTCTTCTTTTTAAAAATGAGGCTTTAATTTCAGGTGACTTTGTTGCATGAACATCTTCTGTTTGGAGAAAGCCTCTTGAAGCCAAATTATTCTCAAATAATCAACACTATTTTTGAAAAAATTTGGCAAATATCTACTTTCACAGTACAGGATTGTTTCATGCAACAACGCCCCATTGTAATTTGTATAATGCCATTTATAGTCAAGTTTAGGCATTAAACACCAAGAATCCTCATTAGTTTTTAGTTCAAGCCCCAGTATTAATTTGTTTTGCCAAAGCAACAGTGAAGAAACAGCGTGATCCAATAAAACTGACCATTCTGAGGCAATTATCACGTAATAAATATCAGCATTTGATAAAAAAGGAAGGTGGTTTTGCAACTCTTGTTCATAGGCTAAGAGCTTGTTCGGGTTTTCATGACGTAGCGAGAGTGAGGAAATTTTGTTTTAGACAAGGCGGATTTTGCAGACGTAGCCGGCAGCTACGGCGAAATCGAAGATTCGACGTAGTCAAAAAATCCAACGCAGTATAAAATAAAATTTGCCGCTCGCAGCCCGTTGATGAATTCCCGAACAAGCTCTAAGATATCCGGCCGTAAAGCTTCGCTTTTGGTTTTGGAAATATTTTGATCTTCTGATATTATTTGTAAAGAATAAAAAGAACTCAATATTGCTGAAGCAGCTTTTTTAGCTTTTTTGTGCAACAGGTAATCTAATGAAAAAGAAGGAATATAGTTTGGATTTTCAATAGTATTCAAATTAATAGTACTTTCAAAATTTTCAATAAAATCCCTGATTCGATCCTCCTTGATGATATTCGAAACCCATTTTTGGATATCTTCCTCTTTCATGTTTGACATTAGCTATTTTGCGTTTACTCTCTTTTTTTCCAATTCCCCGGACTTCTGCTCCCATGCATAATCGCCAGTATATACACATAATCGCCCACTACTTTGTAAATGACATTGTATCCAAAATGGTGGATAACAATACGGCGCTTTTCGCCATGTATCTTTTGAAAAAGGAAAGGATTTTCTTCTAAAATGGAAATTGCATCAGACAGGTCTGCCAGTAATTGCAGCCCTAAACCAGAAAGTTGTTCCTCGTAGTATGCAAAAGCCTGATCCAAGTCTTGCTCGGCTTCCGGTTGAAGGATTACAAGATATGACGCAGGCATCAGCGAGCATATTTAGCCAAAACCTCCCTTACAGGTTGACCAACCGAAGCTCCACGCTCCAATGCTGCTTCCCGGCGATCCAGTTCTGCCTGCCATTCATCTGATAACTGAAAACCATCAGTAGCCAGCAATTCCACCATAAAATGCATCAAATCAGCTTGTTCAGCTTTACTTAATTTTGAAACTTCTTTTTTTATAGCTTGTATACCCATAGCATTTGATGTTGTTCATGCCAAGTTAATGCTTTTTGAACGAATAAGCAAGAAGGCGCTACCTTGACGGAGTTAGCCACAGAACTTATTATTTCTACTAACCTATGCGCTCATTCGCCCTGATTCTTTCAGCTCTCCGCCATCCAAATACGCTTTCAAGCTATCGCTCATCAATATCCAAAATAAAAAGAGGTGTAAAACGGCTAAAAGGGCATACCCTGCATAGAAAGATGGATCCATAAAAGAGAAACCAAGCAGCGAAAAGCAAAATCCAATTGCAAAGAACCCCAGCAACAACTTTCTGACCGGCCACCGGAGCAACAACCCGAGGGCCAGAATTGGCCCAATTGCCGGCAGGATTCGGATATTCCCCGTTTCATGTACGAACCAGGTTTTAAAGTAAAATGGCAAAACAACCGTGATCAGCAGGATGATCGAAACAGCCGTGAGTGCTGCAAAAAGCGGCTTCTGAGTGAAATTTGGCATAAAAATTTGTTATAGAACTACATGATTGACAATAGCTGATGCAGCACATCATCAATCGTCAATCATGTAATCGTCAATCATCAATTCTATTCTTACAACGCCCAGCTTCTCCCGTCTTTCACCTCCGCCAGCGGATAACAGCCGACATACTGGCCGGGAACCGGATCGTAATTGAGGATATTCATGGCCACTTCTTTGGAAGAGAAATAGCCTGCGATCGTCATTTCCTTGAATTTCAGGATGAACGGCAGTTTTTCTGCGAGCGCCGCCCGGGTCAGCGGCTTCACCATTGCGCGGGCTGCGGTGTCTAATTTATTCATAAACGCCAACTGCTGCTCCTCGTCGCACTGGAGGAACGGTTTGCCGTATTCGCTTTGGCAATCCGCTTCAAACTGTGCGAAGCCGTCTTTAAATTTTTGCTGCCCTTTTTCGTCGGTGCATTCAGCAAGCGCCACGTCAATGAACTCGTGGACAAAAACGTCTGTGGCGCCAGGCGAACTTTTGGTGTAAGGCAGAATTTGTTCGGACATAGCCGCTATCGTCAAGCCTTGCTCTTTGGTAAAAAACAAGGGTTGCCACTTGCTCAGGTCCACCTTCTGGCGCGCTGAGCAACCCTGCATCAGGGCAGCCAGCACCGAGCCGGAGACCGCATAACCGGTCATGAGGGCAGTCGCTTTGATTACTTCTCTTCTGGTCATTTTTATTTGCTTATGCACAGGCTTGCTGCGCGATGATTTAAATAGTTGGGTGTTTGGACTTTTGAGCCCCTTTAGGGGCTTGATGTCGGTAGAAAAAACATTGAATGTTCCGTTTCGTGCCGTAGGTACGCAATATTACACCAATATTACGTACCTACGGCACGTCCAAACCTACAAAATTTCGGGACTACCGACATTAAGTCCCTACGGGACACCGACCATACCCAACAATTACGGGACGAAATGGTCGGATGCTAAATAGGAGATGTCAGCCATCTAGCGTCTAACATCTAAAATCTCGCCCCTTACAGATTCCCTTTTTTCAATTCGGCTGCCGCGTGGTTGGCGGCGCGCGCCGTCAGAGCCATATACGTCAGGGAAGGGTTTTGACAGGCCGAAGACGTCATACACGAACCGTCCGTTACATAAACATTGGTGGCAGCGTGCACCTGATTCCAGCCGTTCAGCACGGAAGTTTTTGGGTCGCGACCCATGCGGGCGGTGCCCATCTCGTGGATGGCCAAACCCGGCCAGGACCCGTCGTCGAAAACCTTGATGTCTTTGAATCCTGAAGCTTCCAGCATTTCGGCAGCAGAGATTTTGATATCTTCGCGCATGGCCATTTCGTTGGCTTTGAACTCCGCGTCAATGGTCAGCGTGGGCTGTCCCCATTTGTCGCGCAACTCCTGGTTCAGCGTCACCCGGTTGTCTTCGTAAGGCAGGCATTCGCCAAAGCCAGTGATGCCCATTTTCCAGGGACCGGGTTGCAGGAGCGCCTCTTTGAAGTCTTTGCCCAGCGCCATATCGAGTTCTTTGATGCCGCGCATCCAGTTCTGGCGGCTGGCCGCGCCCTGGTAACCGTATCCGCGCAGGAAGTCCTTCTGTTTGGTCTTTTCATCTATGTTGCGGAAACGCGGAATGTAGATCCCGTTGGGCCGCCGCCCTTTGTGGTATTGGTCTTCAAAACCATCGTAAGTGCCTTCTGCGCCGCAGCGGAAGTGGTGGTCCATCAGGTTGCGACCGAGCGAGCCGCTGTCGTTGCCAAATCCGTCGGGGAAGCGGTTGGAAGTTGAATTGAGCAGGATGAACGTGGAACCCAGCGTAGAGGCGCAACTGAAAATGACGCGCGCGAAATACTCCTTCGTTTCATTCGTTTCCGCGTCTATGATGCGCACGCCGACCGCTTTGTTCTTTTTCTCATCAAAAATGATGGAATTTACAATCGAATTGGGTCGCAGCGTCATATTGCCGGTTGCTTCTGCAGCAGGCAAAGTCGAGGCATTGCTGCTGAAATAGGCGCCAAACGGGCAGCCCCGAATGCAGCGGTTGCGATACTGGCATTGTCCGCGGCCATTATGCGCCTGCGAGAGGTTGGCCACCCGACCAATGGTGACAAGGCGATCGGTATAGCGCGCGGCAATTTTTTTGCGGAATTCTTCTTCCACACAAGTCAGATCCATAGGGGGCAGAAACTCGCCGTCGGGCAATTGCGCCAGACCTTCTTTTTTGCCGCTGATGCCCGCAAAGCGCTCTACGTGGTCGTACCAGGGCGCCAGATCGCCGTAGCGGATCGGCCAGTCCACTGCGATGCCTTCTTTCGCATTCGCTTCAAAATCCATCTCGCTGAGGCGGTACGATTGCCGACCCCACATGATGGAACGTCCGCCAACGTGGTAGCCGCGAATCCAGTCGAAGCGCTTCTTTTCCGTATACGGGTTTTCGAGGTCGTTCACCCACCAATGTTTGGAGGCTTCGTTCATGGTGTAACCCGTGCGGTTTTGCACGGCATACGATTTCATTTCCGAAACCTTCGGCGCCCCCCGGCGCTCAAAATCCCAGTCGTCCAATGAAGCGGTGGGATAATCGAGCACATGCCGCACCATGCGTCCGCGTTCAAGTACCAGGGTTTTTAACCCTTTTTCGCATAGCTCTTTGGCCGCCCAGCCCCCGCTGATGCCGGTGCCGATGACAATCGCGTCGTAGGTGACTTCCTTAGAGCCTTCATTGTTGAAGTACATAGTTCTTCCGTTAATTTATGGATGGATAGGGTGTGTATTCTTTACACATACCCACTCTCAAATGTAAAAAAACTAATTGCATCTTTCCTAATTTTGGTAGGGTAGTTTATGAAATTCAAAGAAGGATTGTTCGTAAAGACCTCATTTTACGTGTTATTATTCGCGTTTCCGAGCACAACACGGTTGCAGTTATAGCAGGAAAATTGGGCGTTTAAAGAGGTAAAGCGCAAAACTGTCCCGTAAGCGGGAGGGCAATTTTATTTCGCGAAATTCAATGGCATCGTATTCAAATAGTCTGTCCCAAAAACGGGATCCCTATTTTTTTATGCTATAAAGTCAAACAGAATAAAAAATAGCTTAATTTTGGTTCACTTCTTGAACCAAAATGGTTCAAAAGCGATTCATTTAATAAACCAGTTCTTCCAATGAAGTCATTCACCATTCATAACATCGAAAATGAAATCGCAGAAGCGATAGAAAAAATGGCTGACGCAACAGGGCTGAGCCAAAACAAAGTAGTCAAAAAGCTGCTCAGGAAAGCCCTTGAGTTGGAAACGCCTGAAAAGCCTAAAAGGGATTTGTCGCCTTTCGTAGGTGCCTGGACGGAAGAAGAAGCTGCGGCATTTGAGCAATCCTTGAAAGTCTTTGAAAGAGTAGATGAAGAGATATGGAAATGAAAAAAGTGGTATTAGATACCAACGCATACACGGCTCTTACTCAAGGGCAACCTGTTGTAAAGCAAGCCATAGAAAATGCGGAACAGGTTCTTATCCCTGTGTTTGTCATGGCCGAGTTGTTATTTGGTTTTAAAAACGGAAGCCGTGAGCGGGAAAACAGCGCCTTGCTTCAGGATTTCCTCAACCTACCTGGTGTTTCTATTCAGCACACAACCACCGAAACCGCCCAAATTTATTCAACCCTGTTGCTCGATTTAAAACACAGAGGGACGCCCATACCTACACACGACATCTGGATTGCTGCCATAGCCATTGAAACCGGAAGCGTTGTCATCACCTATGACAAGCACTTCCTAAATATTACGAAGGCAAGAGTTTGGAGAGAAATTTGAAAATTTGGTGATTTGAAGATTGAGGATTCGTAGTTGTAGGAAACTTGTATTTTCCAACAACCACGTCTTTCCCATTTTCAAATTTTCAAATCACCAAATCTTCAAATCAATCACGGTTTCACCCCCGCATCCCCAACCACCTTCACATATTTTTCCAACCAGTCAAACTGTTCGTGCAGCAGGTGCAGGATGTTTTCGCGGCCCGCGTAGCCGTGGCTTTCGTGCGGCAAGCTCAGGAATTTCACGGTGCCGCCGTTTCCTTTAATGGCGTTGAACAGGCGCTCGCTCTGGATGGGGAACGTACCGCTGTTGTTGTCGGCTTCCCCGTGAACCAGCAGCAGCGGGGTTTTGATTTTATCCGCATTGCTGAACGGACTCATATCGTGGTACAAATCCGGCGCCTGCCAGTAAGTCCGGTCTTCGTTTTGAAACCCAAAAGGCGTCAGCGTGCGGTTGTAGGCGCCACTTCGGGCAATGCCGGCTTTGAACAAATCGGTGTGCGCCAGCAGGTTGGCGGTCATAAACGCGCCATAGCTGTGGCCGCCTACTGCCATGCGGTTTTTATCGCCAACGCCCATTTCCGAGAGTTTGTTGACGGCGGCTTCGGCATTCATTTTCAGTTGCGCGATAAAATCGTCGTTCGGTTTTTTATCGCCCCCGGTGGCCACGATGGGCATTTCAGCGTTGTTCAGCACCGCGTAGCCCTGGGTGACGTAATACACCGGCGAGCCCCAGTTGAGCAAAGTAAATTTGTGTTCGCTGCCGCGAATTTGCGCCGCATCGGCTGCCGAATTGTATTCTGCCGGATATGCCCAAATCAGCGTAGGCAATGGCCCGTCGCGCTTTGGATCGTAGCCTTTCGGCAAATACAGATCGCCGGTGAGGTCTACCCCGTCGGCGCGTTTGTAGCTGATCTTTTGTTTGCTCACCCCTTCCAATTGCGGATACGGATTGGCGAAAGCCGTAATCTGCCGGTCGGCGATGCGCAGTTTCAGGTTTTTGATCCAGTAATTGGGCATGTCGTTTTCCCCTTCCCGGCGGGTGAGCAATTCTAATTTATCCGGATCCATCACCCGCACGATGTATTCGAACGAACCTTCGGGACAGCGCCAGAGTTCTTCCGTTTTTTTGGTCGTGAGGTCGAAAGTTGCTAAGAACGGCAGGTCGCCTTTCGGGGAAGCGCCGGTAGTGTTGTTCATCAGAATTTTATTGCCGTTGTCTATCGTTTTGATGACCCAGCGATCGAACTGGTTTTTTTCCGTTACCGGAAATCCGGGATTGCTGTAAGCATCGGTGGTGTTGCGTTCCATCAGTTTTTCCACGGCGCCGGTAGTCGGGTTGTAGCGGCTGGTGCGCATGAGTTGTTTGCTCCACAAACCTTCCGTCATCAATGCGAGGGCGCCATTGCCCCAGGTCGTATTGCGATAGCGAAGTTGGGTTTTGAACAATTCCTTTGACTCCCCGGTGAAGGGGGCGGAGAGTCCGTATACCGCGTCGTGGAATTCTACTTCCTTCTTCATGATGCCGCTGTCTAAAGGCATACACCACACCACAGTCGCCGCTTCGTCATCGCGCCATTCAAAGCTGCGCGGCACGTTTTGCACGTTATCGCGGCCACTGGGCGCTGTTTCGGAAGAAGGGAGATCGGCCAATGTTTTTAATACTTTGCCGTTCAGGTCTGCGATGGCTACCGTAGACGGAAAGCCGCCCGCCGTCACTAAGTAAGAGAAGGGTTTGCGCAGCGTGCGCAGCAGCAGGTATTTTTTATCCGGCGATGCTGCTATGCTGCTGTAAATGGCTGGTTGTCCGATTTTTGTCTCGACGCCGTTTACATTTTTTACCAATTGCGCGGTGGCGTAAAAAGCAAACAACTGCTCATCATACGGGCTTTTGATCAAATCCTGATAAGTGGGGCGCGGCGCGGCTTTGCCGTAGTTTTCCTGAATGGTGGGGCCTTTGGGCATCAACGGTTTTGGCGGCGCAGCCGATGCCGGTTGCAGCGCAGCGCGGTAAAGCAGGGTATTATCGTCGTACCACTGGTAGCTCCCGCCCATCAGGACATTGAGGGCAGATTTATTAATTTTAACCGCTTTTTGGGTGGCGACGTCTACCACATAGAGGTCTACCCGGTCATTCGTCGTATGGGTAAAAGCGATTTTTTTGTCGTTCGGGCTCCAGCTTACACTACCGGCGTAGAGCGGCGAAGGCAGCCCGCTGATGGCCATTTCTTTGCTGGTGGCGATGTTTTTCAGGTACAGGTTTTGCAGGAAATTCTGGCGGCTGGGCGCATAGTTGTTCGGATTGATGCGCAACCCGGCGATCCTGAGTTCAGGCCGCGCCAGCTCTTCCACGGAAGGGTAACTGCTGCTTTCCGTGAGCAGCATCCATTCGCCTTTGTCGTCGGTGCTGACGCCCGGCGCAGGTTTGGCCAACAGCAAATCGGCAATATCTTTGGGCGGCAGTTTGTAAGAAACGTCTTCCTGTGCAAAAGCCAGGTTTAGTATAAAGCAACAGAATAACAAGAGGAGGAGTCGTTGATTCATCATATCAATTTTTTTTTGAAAAGCTGAAATTGAAAAAAAATATGGAAAATACCAACAAAGACGGTTGGAAATTGGAGCGCTCGGAGCCAGGCCCCGGCTTGAAGATATTTCGCAGCCGGCTCGACTACATGCGCAACCCCCGAAACGGCAAAACGGAAGCCATGATCGTACTGGAAGGGGCAGATGCTGCCAATATTGTGGCGGTGACGCCTGATGGCCAGATCGTTTTTGTGCGCCAGTACCGCTTCGGCATCGGCGCAGATACGCTGGAACTCCCCGGCGGCGCAGTGGATGCGGGCGAACCACAGGCTGATGCAGCCATGCGCGAATTAGCGGAAGAAACAGGCTATACGGCTCCGGAATGGCGTCCTCTCGGCAGCATCCCTTCCAATCCGGTGTTTATGAACGGTTACATTTTTCATTGGTTAGCCCTCAACGCTGAACCCACGCTGGCGCAAAGCCTCGACGACGGCGAGGCGGTGGAAGTGGTGCTAATTCCTGAAGCTGAAGTATTGGACAAACTGCTGGGGGGCTGGTTCCAGCACCCGCATACGGTGAATGCTTTGTTGAGGTATTTTGTGGACGGGAGACGGTTGAGGGTGGACGGTAGGCGATAGACGGACGTGTTCTAATTGGAATGTTGGGAAGTGAAACGGCAGAGCCTGGAAAATAGGACGCACGGGGCGGAGCCGCCGCGCGAGCGGAGACGGTTGAGGGTGGACGGTTCCCTTTAAAACTCACTCCACGGCTTCCCCTTTCATCCGTTCCGCATTCTCCGCAATCTGGAGGGCTTCGATCAATGCCCCGATATCGCCTTCCATGATTTTATCTAAGTTGAAGTTTTTGTTGTCGCCCTCTAAGCGGTGGTCGGTGACGCGGTTTTGCGGCCAGTTGTAGGTGCGGACTTTATCGGAGCGGTCGCCGGAGCCAACCAAGGAGCGGCGGCGCGTGGAGACTTCATTTTCTACTTCAGCACGCTTTTTTTCCTGCACCTGGGAGATGAGGCGCTGCATGGCAATTTCGCGGTTTTGGATCTGAGAGCGGGCTTCCTGGCTTTCCGTAATGACCCCGGTGGGTAAGTGGGTAATGCGCACGGCCGATTCTGTCCGGTTAACGTGCTGACCTCCTGCGCCACTGGCCCGGAAAACGTCAATTTTCAGATCAGATCGGTTGATTTCGACATCTTCCACTTCCAGAATAGGCATCACCACGACGGTCGCGGCGGAAGTGTGGATGCGACCCTGGGATTCCGTTTTTGGAACCCGCTGCACCCGGTGCGCGCCCGATTCGAACTTGAGTTTGCCGTAAACTTCGTTGCCGTGTATTTCCAGCACGAGCTTGCTGTAACCACCGACAGTGCCCTCGGTTACGGAAATGGTTTCCACTTCCCAACCCTGCTCATCAAAATAGCGGGTGTACATGCGGTAGAGGTCGCCGGCAAACAAGCTGGCTTCGTCGCCGCCGGTGCCGGAGCGGATTTCAAAGAGCACGTCTTTTGTATCCTCCATGTCTTTGGGCATGAGGTGGATGCGCATGGCTTCTTCGAGCTCGGGCAGGCGGGGTTGCCACTCATCGAGTTCGATCTGAGCCATCTGGCGCAGTTCTGCATCGTCTTCGCGCAGCAGTTCTTTGGCCATCTCTACGGTATCCAAAGCTTTTTTATAGACATCAAATGCATCCACCACGGCTTTCAGGTCTTTGTACTCCTTGCTGACCTTTTTGTAGCGATCCATATCGGAAAGCACGCCGGGGTCGGCCATCTGCTCTTCGAGGTGGTGAAATCTGTCTTTAATTGCTTCTAATTTCTCGATCATTGTTCCAACTTTGCCGCTTGAAAACTTCCAAGGTGCAAAAGTAGTGAAAAATAAGAACGATGAAAAAAATCCTGATCATCCGCTTTTCTTCCATCGGCGACATCGTGCTGACGACGCCCGTGGTGCGCTGCCTGAAAAAGCAGGCCGGCGTGGAGGTGCACTACCTCACGAAGCAGGCTTTTCAGGTGGTATTGGCAGCCAATCCTTACATAGATAAAGTCTGGACTTTTAAGAAAACGGTGGCAGAAGTGCTGCCGCAACTACGCGCCGAGGGGTTTGAGGTCGTGATTGATTTGCACCGCAACCTGCGCAGCCTGCGCGTGCGCTTAGCGCTTTGGGGCGTGCGCAGTTATGCCTTCAACAAGCTCAATTTTGAAAAGTGGCTGATGGTGAACTGGAAAATTAACCGCCTGCCCGACCGCCATATTGTAGATCGCTACATGGACACGGTGCGACCACTTGGCGTGGAAAACGATGGCGCGGGCTTGGACTATTTCATCCCCGCCGAAGCGGAAGTGGACGCCGAAGCTTTCCTGAAACAGCGCCTGCCTGCCCACCTTCCGGCTTTGCCCTACATCGCTTTTGTCACCGGCGCGGCACACGCCACCAAGCGCCTGCCGGAAGCTAAAATCATCGCCGTTTGCCGACTGCTGCAACAACCCGTGGTGTTGCTTGGCGGCCCGGATGAAGCCGAATCCGGCGCGCGCATTGCGGCCGCAGCCGGCCCCCACGTCGTCAATGCCTGCGGCGCGTTGAAGCTGAACGAGTCGGCTTCCCTCGTGCGCCAGGCCGCCAAAGTCATCAGTCACGACACGGGCCTGATGCACATCGCAGCGGCGCTGGGCAAAGACATTGTTTCCATCTGGGGCAATACCATTCCGGCTTTCGGGATGTATCCCTACTATGCTGTTGGCGTAAACCGCAGTACGAGCGTGGAGGTATTGGGGTTGTCGTGCCGGCCCTGTTCTAAGATCGGGTTTCAGGAATGTCCGAAAGGGCATTTTCGGTGCATGGAGGAGATTTCGGAGGAGGAGGTGGTAGCTGCTTTAGAGAAAAAAGACTATCTTGCAGTCCAAATCTAAACGGAAATAGCGACTTAGGCGCGTGGATAAAAGCCATTTATCACACGCTCCGACAATCCATTGGCAAAAATTATCACTCGGAATGTTCTATCAATCAGAATCAGCCGAAGACCGCGAATTGTTGAAAAACATGGAGGTCATCGAACAATTGGAGGGCTTCGTTGGCGATGCCGTCAAGAATATTTTAGTAGATCCCAATACCTGCTGGCAGCCCAGCGATTTTTTGCCGGATATGACGCAGGTAGACGCCTTCGATCAGGTTCGGCTGCTGCGCGAACGGGCTGCGGGCATCCCCAGCGAGGTCATCACTTCCTTAATCGGCAACATGATTACGGAAGAAGCGCTCCCAACTTACCAAACCTTTTTCAACATGGTGAAAGGCATCAACGAAGAAGGCAGCATGGTCACCGAACGCGGCTGGGGCAAGTGGTCGCGAGCCTGGACGGCAGAAGAAAACCGCCACGGCGACCTGCTCAACAAATACCTCTACCTCTCTGGCCGCGCCGATATGAAGCAGGTGGAAATTACCATTCAGAAGCTGATCGGCAGCGGATTCGACCCAAAATCGGGCCGCGATCCTTATCAGGCTATGATCTATACTTCGTTCCAGGAGCGGGCCACCAAAGTTTCGCACGTCAACACGGGCAAATTGGCCGATAAGGCCGGCGACCCGGTGCTTTCCAAAATCTGCAAAACCATCGCCGGCGACGAAGCCCGCCACGAAAAGGCATACAAGTCGTTTATGTCCAAAATTTTTGAAATTGACCCGGACGGCGCCATTGCCGCTTTTGAAAAAATGATGCGTAAACAAATCGCTATGCCGGCGATTCTGATGGACAGCGGCAATACGACCGATGGCCTTTTTGCGCGCTTTTCTGCGATTACACAAAAAATCGGCATTTATACCACCTGGGATTATGCCAACATCATCCAGCACCTTGTAGATTCCTGGAAAGTGGAGGCGCTCACCGGCCTGAAAGATACTTCCGCCCGGGCGCAGGATTACCTCTGCCAATTAGCGGAACGCTATAAGCGCATCGCCGAACGCATTAAAGCGCCGGAGGAGGTTAGTTTGGCGTGGCTACCTTATTAAATTGGTGTCTGTCTTTATAGTCCGATAGCTGCGTTATGCGAAGGCTCAAAACTGGTCATTTACGCGAGTAAACTCCCATTTTTGAGCCTTCACATGCCTTGCTCTCGAACTCTAAAGAACAGACACCGACTAAATGAACAGACACTAATTAAAAGGCAAATTGGCAAAGTTTGCTCCGTAAAAGGAGGTAGCGAGTTTGCTTACTTGTAAATTTGCCCCTTGCCTGCTTGCAAACTCGCCCTTTGCCTACTTGCCTCAAGGATACGTCTGCTCAGGCATCATGCGGAGCAACGCCTCAAAGCGCTCGCGCAGGATTCGCATGGAATCGGCTACCCGCACCGGGCCTTCTGCGTTCACCATGCCGTTGCGGATAAATTCGGCTAAGTGTTCGTACTGCGTGCTGATTCCATTGGCATTCAGCGCAGTCATATTCAGGCGGCATTCGCCAAAGCGCAACTTTTCCTGGCTTTTTTGTTCCGCATTGTCTAATAATGCGTTAAATTTTGGGCTGTCTTCGTTGGCCAGATCGAGGAGGCGGGCGTAGAGCAAAGGCTTTTCCTTTTTGAAACCGCTGAGCCAGTCCTGGTTGTCCACCACTTCGCCGTTGTGCGCGAATGGCGAAACCCACAAGGCCGACAACAACTCTTCTTTGAACTCAAATATTTTTCGTTTGCATTGCTGCGAATAGTACTGCCACACCCTGTTGAAATGCGCGTGCTGCACGGTCATGAACGCCGATTGCAACTCCGCCGAACGCATTTTTTCACCACCCGAACTGTACCAAAGGCGGCCTTCATTGCCGATAAGGCCCCATTCATTCGCGCTGAGGTAGAGGTAGTCACGGCCATCGCTGAAAGCAAACGCTTTGCGCAAAGCTGAAGCATCGGGGCTTTTTAAGGCGTCCGTAATGCTCGCGAGGTCTTTGACCGGGTCGTGGCTGCGGCGGTGCAGAAACACGAGCACATCGGCTTGGAGCGCATTAGCCAGCAAGGTTCGGATGAGCGCAGCATAATCGGCTCGCTCGTTGACTAAAAAAAGCCGGTCTTGTGCGTTGCCCTCTACGTGCCAGGTTTCGTAGCCCGATTCAGGAAAAGGCGGATCGCTGCGCTTCCAGCAGCTCCAGATGATGAAAATGTATTTAGGATGTGGTGTTATAGTTTGTGTCATAGTATGATTCGCTGCTTGGTATCTGTTTATTCAGTCCCGTGTCTGATCTTTAGTGTTCGAGAGCAAGGCATGTAAAGGCCCAAAAACGGGAGTTTACTCTCGTAAATGACTGGTTTTGGGCCTTTGCATAACGCAGCTATCGGACGCTAAAATCAGACACTACTTCCCAAAGTACCCGATCCCTTTCGCCATCAACGTAGCCAGCAAAGGCAGGATAAACAAAATCAGCAATTCCATCCGGAGCATCATTTTCACCATGGTTGGCACAGGGACCAATTCTTCGCGGTTGTCGCCTTTTCTTTGTTTCAAAAAGAAAACCGTTGGGTAAATAGACAGCAGGCCGATGACCAAAAACAAGCCGATTTTTAAATGAAAAATCCAGTTTTTGCTGTAAATCTCGGCAGGTTTGCCAATGCCGCCAAGCCACAGCGTCAACCCTGCCGCCAGCAGCACGATGGAGCTGATGCCATAAATGCCGTCTATGATGGAAATGCGCTGCAATTCGTTGCGGGTCAATTGTGGTTTCAGCAAGAGGTGTTCAGCGGTAAGCGAAGCAACAATGCCAAAAATGGCTAAAAAGTGGACGTATTTAACGAGTATTTCGAGTGTCATGGACAAAAAGTATTGAGTGAGGGAATTTGGCCAAAGCTATAAAAAAGGCAGAAAAAAATTCATACTTTTTGCCGGAGCGATGCATTCTAATGGCGCTACGAGGGTCTTTCGTCGAAACTGTCTTGACTTGTCCAGTGAATTTGATCACTTTGCTTTAGTTTGTAATTCTTTACCACAACTTGTCCCGTGCAAAAACGGGATAGTACACAATAGATGTTTTCACAATAGTTCACATAGAAGGGAAACTCAGCTTTTAAACTATGTGATCCATGTGAAAACCCTATGTACCTATGTGGTAGAAAATTGTTACCACCACCCGACAACATGAAAAAACACCCGACCAAAAACGCCTGGCTGTGGGCAGTCCTGGCTTGCCTGCTCAAAGCACACGCAATGATTGCTGCGCCATTCAACGATGTGCCCGACCCTCCGCTGTTGTTTGCGGGTGGCCTGAGTTTTCCGCAGGCAGTACTGATCAGTCCGCACACCATCCGGATTCCGTTTACCTGGGTGGGACGGTTGCCAGCCGTTACCGCGCGGATTGACACCACGGAAGGGATTTTTTTCTTCGATACCGGTGCGGAAAGATTGCTCCTGAACGAACGGTATTTTACCGGGGATACGCGATTGGAAGGCATTTCACAATACGGCGTTACCGGCGGAAGCCATTCGGTTTTTTCTAAAGAAGTGGACACGCTGAAATGGGAAAATTTATACCTGCCGGATGTGACCGCCCACGTCCTCGACCTGTCTCATATTGAAAGCAAACGCAACGTGCGGGTCGTCGGCATCATCGGCTACGAGATATTTAAGGAATACGAAGTGTTGCTGGATTATCCGTTGCGGCAAATCGTTTTGAGCAAATTGGATGCGCGCGGACAACGGTTAGACCCAAAAGCGTTTCCTGATGCGTTGTTCGACAGCTTAGATTTCGTGCTGGCAAAACACGGCATCGTGGTGCAGGCATCTGTGGAAGGAAAAACGCTGAACTTTAACCTCGACACCGGCGCTGAAATTAACCTGCTCGACCGCAACGTGAATAAAAAAGTGCTGAAGCAATTCAAGGTGATCAAGCGGGTCAACCTCAACGGAGCAGGCCAGCAAACCGTGGAAGTCCTTGCCGGTACCTTGGCGGAAGTGCAATGCGGGAAGCAGCGCAATGCCCCGATGAATACCTTGCTGACGAGTACAGACCAGTTAAAAATTATTTTTGGAATGAGAATAGACGGCGTGCTGGGCTTTGAATTTTTGCGGCCCCGGCGCACCATCATCAACTATAAGCGGCAAAAATTGTATTTTCTTAAGCTGATAATTCCGTAGGAATGCGTATTCAATATCCATATCTGACTTTTTTGTTCGTGCCTTGCCTGTTGCTCCTTCAGGGAAGGGCGCCATTGGCAGCTCAAACGGCGTCCAAATCCTATTATTTTGAGGAGGACGAGGTCGTTTTCGAATTCGACCTGCGCCTGTACCAAAAGGCGGAGGCGGATGGTACATTGCAAAAATTGGAGTTCGCTGATTTTGACGTCAACCAGGTTGCTGTTTCCGGCGATTTTAACAAATGGTCGAAAAAGGCCTGGAAAATGAAAAAAATCGGCCCTTACACCTTTCAGTTGCGCAAAAAGATCAAAGATTTCAATGATGATTTTACCTGGGAATTCAAGTTTCTGATCAACGGACACTACTGGGCCGACCCGGCTAACCTGCGGGTGGATGAAAAAATCATCAGCGACGACATCTGGGAAGGCGTCTACAACCTCGATGTCTACAATGTTCAGCCGGTTGAACACGGGAATGCTTCTTTTTTCTTAGAGGGTTTCCCGAATGCCCAACAAGTCATCCTTTCCGGGGAGTTCAACGGCTGGAACGAGCACAACCTGAAAATGAAAAAAGTGGACAACGGCTGGCTCATGAACCTTGAATTGCCGGTGGGGCGGTACGAATACAAATTTATTGCTGACGGCAACTGGCTGCACGACCCCGCCAACCCCGAAACGGTTGTGAATATGCACGGTACGCTCAATTCGGTACTGCGCCTGACCAAGGTGGTGGTGTTTGAGTTAGCCGGCTACCCGGATGCTAAAAAAGTCATCCTGGCAGGTACCTTTAATAACTGGAACGAAAACAAAACCCGGATGGAGCGCACCGAATCGGGCTGGAAATTTTCCATGAACCTCGCTGCCGGCAAACACCACTACAAATTTATTGTGGATGGCAAATGGATGACCGACCCAGGCAATCCCCTGAGCGAACACGATCCCTACGGCAACCTGAATTCGATTTTGCTGGTGCAGTGATTTAAAGGTTAAAGTGGAAAGGGTAAAGGTTAAAGTGGAAAGGGTAAAGGTTAAAGTGGAAAGGGTAAAGGTTAAAGTGGAAAGGGTAAAGGTTAAAGTGGAAAGGGTAAAGGTTAAAGGTTAAAGGTTAAAGTAGGGTTACGTAATTTGAATGTATTACGTAATCCCCTTTCACCTTTCTACTTTCTACTTTCACCTTTCTACTTTATCCTTTCTACTTTATCCTTTCTACTTTCACCTTTCTACTTTATCCTTTCTACTTTATCCTTTCCGGCAGCGTCATGGGTCGGAACCCGCTCGCAGCCGCTGCTGCAAATTGCCGGCAAACGGCAGCAATCGTTTCTGCGACAGGCGTATAGGTGAGTTGTAAATCTTTCAGCGACTTGCTGTTGTCGTAATAATACACTGCGTTGGCGTGCCGGGCTGTTTCGCGGGTGATGAGGGGCGGAGGGCCGCCAAAGCGCGTGCGGAGCCATTCCACGCGCCAGGCAATTTCCTGCACAAAAGCATTGACGCGATAGCGCGGCGCGCGCTTGCCCAACCCTTCGGCAATCATTTGCTGCACGGCCTGAAAAGGCAGGTTTTCAGCGCTGATGATGTAGCGTTGCCCGTGGCTATCCTGCTGCATGAGCCGGATCATGGCCTGCGCCACATCCCGAACATCTACAAACCCCGATACGCCGGTAGCGTAAAACGGAAACTCCTTCCAACCCAGCCGGAACAACTGCAACGGCCCGTCTTCCCAGCGCCCGCTACCTAAGATCACGGAAGGATTGACAACCGAAACCTTTAGCCCTTCGGCCATACCGCGCCAGGCTTCCTGTTCGGCTAAATATTTGCTGATGGCATAGTTGGAATGCAGCGGACTGCGCTGCCACTTGGTGTTTTCGCTGACGTTTTTTTCTTCCGGACTGCGACCAATAGCCGCGATGGAACTGACGTGTACAAGTTTGTCTACCCCTTCCCAAAGTGCAGCATTGACGACATTGGCCGTGCCATCCACGTTGACCTGCAACATCATTTTCGCTTTGCGCGGATCGAAGGAGACGACAGCGGCGCAGTGATAAACCTGTCGGATGCCCTGCATGGCCTCTTCCAAAGAAGCCGGGTCGAGCAGGTCGCCTTCCACCCATTCCACAGTGTCCTGCGTGTCGGCGACCAAAGCATTGTCGCTGTTCGGGCGGCGCAGTGCGCGGATATTTTGATGGCCGGATTTGATCAGACTGCGCAGCAGGTAGGAGCCCAAAAAGCCCGTAGCGCCCGTGATCAGAACAGGCGGTTCGCCCGGAGTACTGTTGCTGGTGCTCATGCCTGTTCTTTTTTCGATCGCTTACGCTGGATTTTGCAGCGTAACTTCAATGATTTCAGGGCTGGACTGGTTCATTTTCAAAATTTTGATTTGATACGAACCGATGGTCAGGGTTTCTCCTTCATTCAGGATGGCATCGCTGAATTCCATAATCAAGCCGGACAATGTAAAGTAGATTTTGCCTTCGGGAAAAGGAACCGGTAGAAAGTCATTGATCTCATCCACAGGATTTTGCGCATGTATCCGGAAGGTTTTTTCTCCGGTTTTTTCAACAATGGGCGTCTCTACGTCGTATTCGTCCTGAATTTCGCCCACCAATTCTTCAATGATGTCTTCCAGTGTCAGAATGCCTATCGTGCCCCCAAATTCGTTGACGACAATTGCGATTTGCGTATGCTCTTTTTGAAAGGTTTGGAGTACCTGGGTCAGTTTTCGGTTAGACGGCACAAACAAGATCGGGCGCAAAATATCGCGCATGGTTTTATCGGGTTTGTGCAGCAGGATGTCCAGCAAGTCTTTGGTCAGGATAAAACCGATAATTTTATCCATGGTTTCTTCATAGATCGGATAGCGGGAATACCCTTCATCCAGCGCTTTCCGGGCTGCTTCCGGCAAAGGCAGATTGATGGGAAGCGCGACGATCTGGTTGCGCGGTTTTAGTGCCTGGCGCACCATGCGGTCGTCAAAGTCGAACACATTCTGGATCAGTTCCCGCTCGGAAGCTTCGATGGCGCCACCTTCTGCACTTTCTGCCACAATCAGTTTCAATTCTTCTTCCGAGTGGATTTCAGAATGCCCGGCGGGTTGGATGCCGATGCTTTTCAGGATGAAATTTGCAAATCCGTTCAACGCCCAGATAAAAGGGCGGAAAACGAGGTAAAAAACTTTCAGCGGCCCTGCGAGCGCCATGGTGGTGCGGGTAGGATAGCGGATGGCTAATGATTTGGGCGCCAGTTCTCCGAAAACGATGTGCAGCACAGTAATGAGCACGAAAGAAATCGGCAAGGCCCAGGCATGAGCAGTAGCATCGCTGACCACCAATCCCATACCATTCATCGAGGCAATGATGACTTCGGAAACAACGCCTTCGCCGATCCAGCCCAAGCCCAAACTGGCTAAGGTAATGCCTAATTGCGTGGCAGCAAGGTAGCCGTCGAGGTTGGAAACGACGCTTTCAGCCACCCGGGCCGAAAAGCTGGAACCAGCTTTAACCTGGATTTGTGAAAGCCGCACCTTGACAATGGCAAATTCGGCGGCCACAAAAAAACCATTCAGAAAAACCAGAAAAAAAGTCAAAAGAATATTGAGTAGCATGGTATAAGAAGAGTTGTACAGGGACAAAGATACTCAGCGTTTGATGTATTAGGCAGAATATTTTAAATGCGACTTATCGGCTACGGTGTGCTTCCATTGCAGTCTATATACAAAGAGCAATAATTTTTCCTAAATTTGTGCAAAATTCATTGCGATGAAACGCCTCCTCAATTACCTGATTAACAGCAGCGACAACCCGGTATGGAACAATATTTTCCGCATCGTCTGGTACGGCGCCATCGGCGGAGTCGCCCTGATCTGTCTGTTGTTGCTGTTTATTTCTTTCACCGACCTGCCTTCTGTGCAGCAATTAGAGAATCCGCGCAGTGAAGAAGCTTCGTTAGTTTTGGGGAATAATGGCGTGGAATTGGGCAAATTCTACACCGAAAACCGGGTGCCGGTTTCGTTTTCCGACCTTTCTCCACACTTGATCCGCGCGCTCATCGCTACGGAAGACATGCGCTATTACGACCATTGCGGCATTGACTTCATGGCACTTGGACGGGTAGCTGTCAAAACGGTCGTCTTACAGCAAAAAAGCTCCGGCGGCGCCAGTACGATCACCCAGCAGTTGGCCAAACTGCTGTTCACCGGCCAAAAAGCAGACAATACCTTCAAGCGCTTTTTCCAAAAACTGAAAGAGTGGATCATCGCGGTGCGCTTGGAACGCAAGTATACCAAAGAGGAAATCATTGCGATGTACCTCAACAAATTCAACTTTATCAATGGCGCTTATGGCATCAAAGCCGCATCGGAGATTTATTTCGATAAGGATCCGAAAAATCTGGAAATCCAGGAAGCGGCCCTGCTGATTGGGATGCTGAAAAACCCTTCGCTCTTCAACCCCCTTCGCCGCCCGGAAATGGCGCTTCAGCGTAGAATGGTGGTCCTGAAGCAAATGCAGAAAAACGGCGCCCTCAGCGAACAGCAATACAATGAGTTGCGCGCCCTGCCCCTGGGGATTAAATTCACCCGCCAAACCCACGTGGACGGCCTTGCGCCTTACTTCCGCATGGAATTGGCTAAATACCTGAAAGACGATATCCTGCTGCGCAAAGAGTGCCTCAAAGCCGACGGCACGCCCTACGATATTTACCGCGACGGCCTGCGCATTTACACCACCATTGACCCCGAGATGCAGCGCATGGCGGAAGAAGAGATGGTGAAACACATGAAAAAAGTACAGGAAAGCTTCTGGCGGACTTGGAAAAACCTCGACCCCTGGACCTATAAAACCCAATCGGTCAATGAAATCAGCCCTGAAACCCGGCAAGCCCACCTCAACCGGCTTGTCCGCGAATCAGACCGCTACCAGTCGCTGCGCTCGAAATACCTGAGCGATATTCTGAACCGCGTTAGTAGCGAGACAGAACTTGCTTTCAGCGAAGACGACCGCGAATTAGACCGCATCATGGCCGAACTGCGCAAAAAAGGCACAATTGATCAATTGGTCAAGGAACAAATCATCAGCAGCACGCTCGGCGACCGCTACCGCGCTGTGTTAAAAAGCCCCCTGTTTCCGGAGTTGAAAACGCAGTGGGAAACTTTGCAGGAAGCATCGCGCCATGTGTTCCGCTCCAAAGTGGAAATGAGGGTTTTCGCCTACAACGACAAGATGGAAAAGGATACAGTCATGAGTCCGCTCGATTCCATCAAATACCACCGCATGTTCCTGCAAACCGGCATTATGGCCGTTGACCCCACTACCGGAGCCGTGAAAGTCTGGATCGGCGGCATCAACCACAAATATTTCCAGTACGACCACAACCAGATTGAGCGCCAGGTAGGCTCCACGTTCAAGCCGTTCATTTACGCGACAGCGATCGCCCAGCAAGGCTTTTCGCCCTGCTACACGGTTTACGACCTGCCCGTAACGATCGGCCCCGGCGACGGACAATTCGGCTTAGTGAGCAACTGGACGCCCCGCAACGCTGAGGGCAATTACTCCGGCAGGATGCTGACCCTGAAAGAGGGGTTGCGTCATTCCAAAAACACCGTATCCGTGCACCTGATGAAGCAATTGAGCAGCACCAAGCCGGTGGTTGATCTGCTGGAGCAAATGGGCATCATGGTGAAACCCGACCGCCGCGGCCCTGCGATGTGTCTCGGCGCACTCGATTTATCGGTCATGGAAATGACGGGCGCTTATACCACCTTTGCCAACAACGGCACCTTCATGAAGCCCAGCTTTGTACTCCGGATTGAGGACAAAACCGGACGGGTGATTTATGAAGAAATCCCCGATGAACAGCCCGCCCTCAATCCTAAACCCAACTATGTGATGGTGGAAATGCTGCGCTACGCGGGCACTAACCTCGGCGGTATCAAAAGCGATGTGGGCGGCAAAACCGGTACGACCAACGACTATGTAGACGGCTGGTTTATGGGCATCACGCCGGGTTTGGTGGTCGGCACCTGGGTGGGTGGCGAAGACCGCTGGATTCGCTTCCGCTCCATCACCAATGGGCAGGGCGCCTACATGGCCAAGCCTTTTTTCCGGGAATTCATCAAACGCATCGAAGGCGACAAAGATCTCGGCTTTGATTGGACCAAACGCTTCCAACGCCCTCCCGGCGACCTCGAAATTGAGCTTAACTGTGCTGTTTATCTGAAAGATCAGTACCAACCCATGGACAGCAACGAAGAGTTTGATACGGATTCTTTTGGGGATGAGCAGAAGCCGGAAACGCCCGAGGAAGAGGATTTTAATTAGTGTTTGTTTGTGATGATTTTTTTAATGATGGCAACCTGCCCTAAATGGTAATAACTATGCTCAATTACCCCTTCAACATTCCGCAGATACGTCCCATATTTTTCATCTACAAATGCGGCATCTAATTTTTCGTCAGGTATTTCCTCCACCTGATTGGCAAATTTTTCAGCATTTGTTAAAAATTCATGGACCAATTTCATCCAATCCTGCTCGGTTTCAATTGGCGGAAGGTCAAAACTATATTTATCCCGAATATCAAGCGGCCCGCCATCAAGCACCTTTGAAAGCCCGGCTAAATAATAGTTGATGTGGTAGGTTAACGCTGCAATGGTGTTCAAATTTTCGACTTTTTGTGTCGCTTGCTTCCAGTTTAGCGTAGCGAGTTGATCCTGGAAGTTTGTGTTTGCAATCCAGCGCCCATTTAAAAGCACTTCCCGCAACCGATTTGCAATTAATTTACTCCGTGTCATTTACTTTCCTTTTGAGTTTCGTCCTATGCTTTCGCTCTTCCTTGAATATTTCTGAGCAGAATTACCCCTATATACCGGGCAAAGCCAACTGCCAGGTTTAGAATATTAACCTGGCTGCGCAGTCTTTTGGAAAGTCCATCTTTCCCAATTTGGTCATCTGTGATGCCGTATTTGAAGACATTGCCCTCAACGGTATCCCTGATTTCATACAGGTGGTGTGGATTCGGATTCTGGAGGGAGTTGCCGTGGTCGCTCATCGGTACCGCTTAAAAAGTAATCGTATCAGCTCCCCATCCATTCGGGTTAAATCCTGTTTCAAACATATACCTGGGAAGGTAATCAAACTCCTTGCCGGTCTTGCGAAACCAGGCACGTTCAGGAATATCCAACAATGCTTCAAAGTATAAGTCTTTCGGAAATGCAGGTGGGTTTTTCAACACTGCTTCATAAGTGGCCCGACCATTGGCAACGACGCAGCAACGACCATAAAGGAACAAATCAGAAGAAATGCCGGCATCATCTGAAATGGAACACTCGGCATATACTCTTCCGTCTAAAAGGTATAATTTTTCGGAGAGCAAATCGTAGAAACTGAGGATAGAGGGCGCTGTCAGCCCGGAAAGATACCGCACGGCAGGCTCAATAACGGCGTCGTCGTTGCCTTCTTTTGTCCAGTCAAGCAGCGCAATCACTTCCCAAAAGCGGTCTTCGTTCATGACCTCCTCTTCCGGCGCCCCTCCTTCCGCAACGAGGTGCATTTGCGCATTCGGGTATTTGTCCTGCAAGTCTTTGACCACCGCAGGATTCAGTGAGCTTAGCGGTATTTTTAAGGAGGTTTGCATGGTGGTGATGTTTGTACAAAGTTAAGGTTTTTTTGCTGTTGTGGGAGCGTTTTGGGTTGATATTGAATATGATTGAGCGGGTACGAGGGGCGTAAACCTTGTAAACCCGGCAAAATCCCGTATCTTTGTATACCTCACGCCGTTAGGTTTTGTGCATTCGAAAATAGTTGAAAATTGAGAGATAATCGAGTTTTGAGGTGTTTTTTCATAGATTTTCGGCATAGTTGGTTTAAAAAATGAACAATTGCATTTTGAAAGGTTTTAGCATCCTGAAAATAGTTGGCAGCACAAACTTCGGCTTTAACAAATTTCCAAAGTCGCTCAATGAGATTAAGGTTTGGTGAATATGGGGGTAGAAAAACCAGGTTGATATTCAGCTTTAGTGCAGTCTCTTTGACAAGTTTGCAATGTTGGTATCGGGCGTTATCAAGGATGATGTGAATAGGCAAACCGGCATATTGGCGCACAATTTCCTCTAAGAGCTGCACAACCGTATCGGCAGTGATGTAGGTTGTGTTGTACAGCGCGGTTAATTTTTGAGAGGTAGCATGAATGGCGCCAATGACATTGAGGCGAAAACGTCCTGGCGCAGTCTTAATAAAAACCCGCTCAAAACACCAAACCATGGCTACGAATGCTGCCAGAACGAAATGCGCACTATCCATAAAGAGTACATGGCATTTACCCTTTTGTGCTTTTTTCAACAAGGGTTGAAGCACCTGGTCATGAAATTGCTTTTGCTTCACAGGATCTGCCTTAGCCGGAATTTGACCTGTGGCTAAGGGTTTCATCCCCATCCGATTCAAAAAAGCGCGTATACGGGTAGGGCTTCGCTTGATTCCGGTCAAACTTTTTATCCGAGTGCGGGCCTCCTTGACGCTTCGCGGTGGATTTTGACGAAAGGAGGCTTCCACCTTGGGCTGATGTTTATCCAGTTTACTCTCAGGGCCTTGATAGTTCAACGTTTTTAATCCTTCAAGACCCCATTCTTCATACAGCGTCAAATAATTTCCAATTGTATTGCGGCTCAACTCCAGGATATCTGCAATTGTACGATTGTCATAACCTCGATATTTTAACCTCAGACATAGCATCCTTTTTTGAACTGTTGGTTCAGGATGATTCAAAAACTCGTATTTTGCAGCGGTTCCATCCGCTTCGCTGATGTGAACTATTCGGGGAGGCATAGATATTTAAGTTTCGTACCTCAAATTTCTTTTGCCTTCCCGTATTATCCTAATTTCTCATGCACAAAACCTCGCAGCGCGAGGTATAACATCCTTTTATTCCAAATCTTTAGCCTTATGGAAATGATTTTCCCTGACTTCCCAAGCATTAGGTTCCGCTAAAATCTGGAATTTATACTAAATGCGCGAGTAATGACGATTCAAAGAGTTGACAACCAAATTATTATTACGCTTCCAGCGTCAACCGACCTGGAAGGCGTGCAGCGCCTTATCAATTATTTGCTCTACAAAGAAGCCACCAAAGACAGCAAAGCTAAACAGGAGATGTAGATCTTTTAGCGCGTGAAGCCAATAGGCAGTGGTGGGAAGAAAATAAACAACGCTTTTTACCGGAGTGAAATTCGTCGTAGATACCAAATATCGCTTTCAGCGCCGTCTTGAATACCGAAAGCAAGATTGGCGACTTGATTATGAACTCGCATGGTGTTCTGGAATTCCATGCTTGTGATACGCTGCGTTCCGAACTTAGGAACGTCGCAATAATAAGTTCATGTTTTCGGCGCGAGGATTTTTTTATCGGACGAGGCGCGAGAAGGGAGCATAGCCTTAGCTACGCGACCGACGAAGCAACGAAGTCCGATGAAAAAAGCCGCCGCCCAAATCGGGAAGTTATTATTGCGGCGTTCCTTAAAAAACATCGCCTGAAATTGCTCGAATTTTCCAAAATGAGCGAAGAGCAATTGGATCAATCCATTTACCAAATTACAGACTGCCTGCATTTTACGAACGAGGCGCTAATACCATTCGAATTCTGGGTAAAAGCAGCTAATCTCGTTCGGGATATTGATATGGATGATATTGCTTTTGTGACGCTTGCTGAGTTTTTGGACGTGAAATTATGGACTGGAAATGTGGAATTGATCAAGGGCTTGGCAAAAAAGGGCTCTTCCAACTTTATCACAACCGATGAGTTGCATAAGCTACGGATTTTGCTTGAGTAAATGGGCTGCAAATCCCCACGAGCGGGGCGTTTGCATCTTTACTCAAAAAACTTAGTTTTGTGAAAATTGTACACCAATGATTTTTCAACATATCACGACCAATCCGTCAAATCTGCGATTCAGACACCTTACCTACTCAAAATAAGCCGTTTGAATTCCATACTCTTTGAGCCAAAGTTAACTAAAAGCCCAATTTCAAGGCGATAGGCTTTCAGGTAGTTCAGTGCTTGAGCCATGTGGACGTCTTCTAATTTTGTCAATGCTTTCAATTCTACAAGGACTTTCCCATCCACGACAAAGTCAGCCCTACGAGTACCTATCGGCTCCTCTAATTCCTTGTAAAATATTTCCTGCTCAATCTCCCTGGCAAAGTCCAAGCCCGCTTTTCGGAATTCGTAAGCCAAAGCCCTTTGGTATATGACCTCCTGAAAACCATTGCCCAAGAACTTGTGAACTTCAAATGCACACCCGATGATGGTATGTGTCAATTCGCTGTGTTTTAAATTTTCTTCCATATTAGTTTGTTGATGTTGTATTGTCTGAATCACGGATTTTTCTGATTAAAAGATTTCGCGGAAAGCGCGTTCAGCGAAATCCATCCATCCTTCAAATCTGCGATTCAGACACCCCGGAAATAACGCCTGCATCAGCCCCTTCTTATGCGCTTTGAGGGCTTCGGGTTTTTGGCTTTGAGCGAATATGAGGTAATGGAGTTTTTATTTCTGTCGTCATAATATTATATTGCGTTTGAGAGCGAGCAAGTGATGGCGTCACTTGAAGTGATTACTTTAATTAATTTTTTCTCGTGCCGTTAATTCATGACATTGAAAATCAACTTCGTCGCTTGATGTAACTGCTGTACCACTTAAAAAATCGTAATTATACCAACGATTGTGTTTTGATATTCCGTCTAATGCAAATCGAAACGCCAATTGTCTATCTATATCATTTACACTTGCTTCAATCATATCTAAGGTCGGCATAAAATCATAAATATATCTACATTCATCAAACACAATAGCGTCAAGAAACATTTGTGTTTTTTTTGCTTTATATGTCCAACGTTTAATTAGTTTTGTATTACAATGATATGGGACACATATTTGGCGAAGCAATATGTCCTTTATTTGGTGAAAAAGAAACACGTCACAAAAAATATATTTACTAAGAGCTTGTTCGGGATTTCATCAACGGGCTACGAGCGGCAAATTTTATTTTATACTGCGTTGGTTTTTTTGACTACGTCGAATCTTCGATTTCGCCGTAGCTGCCGGCTACGTCTGCAAAATCCGCCTTGTCTAAAACAAAATTTCCTCACTCTCGCTCCGTCATGAAAACCCGAACAAGCTCTTACTTAAAGCCCAAATAAGTGGAAATGCTTCAGGAGTCACACCCCAATCTAAAAACCATTCTTCTGGAAATGTTATTTTATCAAAAGACGAAAACATTTGATTGAGCATGGCTTTATTCTGAACAAATCTTTGGTAGGGAACTATAACAGTGCCCATATCCATTAGTACTCTCGTAATAAATTGCCCATAAAAATTTATTGGATTCTCACATACAATTTTTAAGAAATCATCAATTGTTATATCGTGTACATTGGGTGTTTCACAATATCCTCCACCTAAACCTTCCCAATTCTCTGTAAATTCTTTTGACCAAAGGTATTTAGCACATAATTTCATTGTGCCAATCCATTTTTTTTCATCCAATTCTTTTTCGACCAAAACGAATACATTTCATATCCCAAACGCTCCCGAATTCCCCAGAAATATTTTTAGAAATCCCGTATTTTGCCCCTTCATCCACCACCCATTTCAATGCCACAACCAACCGCCACAAAAACACCCACCCGCCTCCACCTCCCCGAAACCCGCCTGCTCCCCATGCAGCAAGGCGCTTCCGAACTCTCCGGCTGGCTCCGCGACCTCGTCCACCACGGCCTCGCAGGCGCGCAGCAACAAGCCCCGGAGTTTTGGGACGACATCGCCCGCCGCATGGTGGACGCCAAACTCGGCGGCTTGGCGCGCCGCATCCGGCTCATCAAGGGGCTGCTGCGCGAAGACAACTGGCCGGAACGGGTGCTGGCGGAACTGGCGTTGCTGCACTTAGCCGCAGAAGGTTTTCAGCGCAACGAGGCGCTGCCCGACGGGCTTTGGGCCGACCTGTTGCAGTTTGCGGGACTGAACGTAAAAAAGGAGGAGGTCTTGCAAACCGGCCCGGTGCTGGACGACTGCTGGCAGGTGCTGGGCCACACGGAAGGCGAAGAGGAAAAACTGCGCTACCGCCGAACCTGGCTGGTGGGAGAACGCCACGGGCGCTTTGCCCTCCTGCTCGAATTTGCCTGGGGCCGCAACGATTTTGAACACCACTGGCAAACCGGACAGGTGCTGGAAGGCGAAATGGCCTACTACCCCTCCGCTTATCCCCTGCGCGCTTTGCCAAAAGGCGAAATGGTGGTCGCCGAAGAACGGCGATATGAAGGAACGGGCTTAGCAGATGCCTCGGCGCTGCTGGCGGAATACGACCGCGCTTTGGCCGCCAATCCCTGGCTGCACGGCCTGCCCGCGTTGCTGGAATCCGTCGTGCCGGGGGTGGAACAGGAGGCTTTTTACCTCACAGATACGCTGGGGAATCGCCTGCCGGTCGTTTGTGCGGCGGAAGTCGGGTGGAAACTCGTGGCCATTAGCGCCGGGCGCCCGATTCGGGTGTTTGGGGAGTGGGATGGACGGGCGTTGTATTGCTAAGGGGCAAGTTGACAAGGGGCAAGTTGGCAAGGGGGCAAAACTTGTCTCGCAAAAGCGGGAGGGCAAGTTGGCAAGAAGCAAGTTGGCCTCCGGGACTCCATTCTATCACAGAGTCTCGCAGAGTAAGGGAGTCTCGCAGAGTTAAGCCCCTCCGCGAAACTCCTTTACCCTGTGAAACTCCGTGATAGAAAGGCGTTCACTGCAACGGTTTTTTTCGGTCGGAAAAAAACTGTTGCAGAAGAGTATAACAGGAGTCCTACCACAAAATCGGTACATCATAATCCGAGAAGTGCGTGTCGCGTGTGACAATTGTAAGTCCCTCCACCGAAGCCTGGGCGATAAGCATCCGGTCGGAGGGATCGCGGTGATGGAGAGGGAGGTCGAGGTACGCTAAATTATGATCGAAAGCGAGCGGGAGCCACTCAAAAGCGTTAGCAGATAAAAAATCAGGTAAATCAGACAAGGGCTTCCTGATTTTAAGTTTACCGAGATTGATTTTGATTGCCATTTCCCAAATAGACACTGCACTGACACAGCGCCGTTCTTGTCGGTTATCCAATCTATTTTTTACAATATCAGATAGTTGTGAATCTCCTTCCAAATACCAGATTAGTGTATGCGTATCAAGTAGAAGTGCCATGTTACATGTATTCTTTCAAATCCTCCAAAGGCTCGTCAAAGTCGGGCGACATAACGAACATGCCCTTTGCCCCACCAAACCCAGGTTTGGCTTTATATCCAGGCGTTTCCGGCTGTTCTAATTGCTGCCCTTTGCCCTCGCGGATCAATAAAAACTCGATATAGTCCAGCACCTGCTTTTTCAGGTGTTCAGGCAGCAGCTCGATTTTGGAATACAAGGCTAAGGTGTCCATCGCATTCGTGGTTTTGTTGACAAAATTACGGGAAAATAGCTTTATGTATTGATAAATGAACGCACAAAATTGCCTGATAGTTTCCCTATTCTTCTACCCTGTGTAAGTGATCACCACATTCCCGGTTTTTTCACCCGTTTCAACGTAGGTATAAGCTTCAGCGATTTGTGCTAACGGATATTTCCGGTCTATAACGGCCTTGTACCGGCCTTCTTCCGTCATTTTTTTGATCAACAACACACTCCTTTTGCAGTCGGAAGGAATAGGGAAAATGACTTTTTTGGCGCCGAAAACAGGGGTAATCAGTGGCAAAAAAAGGTTTTGCGCCATCCAGCCCAATTCGGAGGAAATGTAAATCCCGCGTGGTTCTAACAGCGGTTTACATTGGCCAAACGAACTTTTCCCGACCGCATCAAAAACGTAATGGTATGTTTCATTGGATTGGGTGAAATCGGTTTTTAAATAATCAATGACCTGATCCGCGCCAAGCGATTTCAGCAATTCCAGGTTTTTCGTATTGCCGACAGCGGTTACTTCCGCGCCAAAATATTTCGATAGTTGAACTGCTGCGGAACCAATAGCGCCCGTAGCGCCATTGACGAGCACTTTTTGGCCGGGTTTCAGCGCAATTTTATTGATCATGTTGTAGGCGTAATGGGCGCCTTCCAGACTTGCCGCCGCTTCTTCGTAGGTGCTATTTTCGGGCATGGCAGCCAGCGCTTTGTCTTCTCCCAGCGTCAGGTATTGGGCATGGGAACGCAACCCCATGTCATTGAACCCAAAAACCCGATCCCCAACCTTAAATGAAGTAACCGCTTTGCCAATCGCTTCAATTTTTCCTGCAAAGTCCGTTCCCCCAATCGGCTTTTTCGGCTTCAACAACCCCATCCCAAAGCGCATGATGAACGGCTTGGCGCGAAGGATAGCACAATCGGTTCGGTTAACGGTGGTTGCGTAGACCCGGATCAGCACCTCGTTGTCTTTGGGTATCGGTTTTTCTATGGTTCTGATTTCGAGGACGCTGGGTGGGCCGTATTTTTCGTAAATGGCTGCTTGCATGGTGGGGCTAAACATGTTGGTCAATTAGAATGGCATTCCCGTCCGGATCCATAACCACAAAACTCGCCGGCCCAGAAGTATTTTCATCGGCTGCACTTGCCAATTCAATATTGTGGTCTTTCAGATGCCGCTGAATGACCCGCACGTCGTCAAATGGCTCGACTAAATTGGCGTTTTCATCCCAGCCCGGATTAAAAGTCAGGATATTGTTTTCAAACATGCCCTGGAACAGCCCGATCAGCGCGTTCCCGTTTTTCATGATGAGGTAATTTTTCTCCAGGGCGCCTCCTAAAACGGTGAAACCCAGGGCTTCATAGAATTGTTTGGAAGCGTGGATGTCTTTGACACTGAGGCTGATGGAGAAGGCTCCTAGTTTCATGGTTTTGTTTTGTAGAAGGAAGAGAACTGTTTAATTTCTTTTGCAAGATAGGCTATTCCAGAGACTTATGCAGTAGGTTCAGTAGAATTTATAAAAAGAGAGATTTATTCTATGCTTTTCATATAATCAAGAATAGTTTTGACCTGAACTTCGACAAAAAGATTAATGATGTTATCATCTATAAGGAGTAACGCATCCTCATAATTGTCAAAAAAAAGATGTTCAATCAAAATAGCTGGCATTTTAGTATTCCGAAGCATGTAAAAATTAGCTTCTCTATCGGGGTCTCCATCTGAATAGTCAGGGCGGCTATTAATTTTATTACCAAATAACGCTGTTAGGTTCTTCCAGTGAAAATCGGCCAATTTATCAGATTGATCCCGGCCAGGGGTAGTGTAAACCTCCGTTCCTCTTGTTGTCCCTAAGCCACTTGCATTGGCATGATTGCCTAAATAAATACACTGATAATTCATATTGCATAAATCATCTGCCGTCTTCATCCGGTCTGACAAGGGAGTATCATCAAAAAATTGGTTTACTATTGTGTATTGTATTCCAAGGCTTTTCAATGTCTGAGCGACCCTATAAGTTACATGTCTATTAAAAACTCCTTCATAAAACCATTTTCTCTTATGAAAAGTACCTTTTGCATGTTCAAATTGCTTTGTAGGTGCTGTCACGTGTTCTCCTTGAAAGTTTATGCCTCCATGCGCTGCATCTAATACCACACAAAATTTACGAAGGACATTAGCACTTAAACTTGCGCTCTCCGCTTTTACTTTATCAGAAATATCTACTAACCCTTCACAATAATTTCCTCCATGGAATAAGCGCACTTTAGAAGTAATAAAAGTTTTATCAGCAAGAATCTGTTTTGATAATTTGCCTTGAAAAACATTTTTTATTTTCACCAGCAGTGTTTGTTCATCGTCAAAACTCCATACAGAGAAATGCTTGCCGCTCTCAGAGATTACTTCCGTTACTGCAAGTTGTATTTTTTTATCATCATAAGAATAAAAAGGGGTGTTAAAAAATTTATCTCCACCGCCATTTTTTTCTATATATTCAGCAATAAATAAAGACCTTCCATAGTCTGATGTAATTATCTGAGAAGTAATAATCTCATTATTCAATAAATAATCAAATTGCTGAAATACCAACAATAGTTGTGTTACCTGCATACGAATATCTTGTGCCGCCCGGTAAAAAATAAAAGCCCATGCAGGGGATCTTAGTGCCATTTTTTGGCTCGCAGTATTCAGTCGAATACCTGCTAATATCAGGTACTCTTCTTCCATATTCACGTCCAGTCCATATCGGCCAAAGTATTGTTCAAATGCTTCGGGATAGAGGTCTTTAAAAAGAAGTAACAACTTCAACAGGTCGTTATTTTTAGTATGATCCCATCCAACACTCCAGCCTGCTATCCCATAAGCTATATATGAGTTATTATCAGCAGTGGTAATTCTATCAAAAGGAGGGATGTGATCTGCTAACAGATCAATCAACTTCATATTGGCGGGAGAAAGGACTTGTTCAAAGGAAGCCAAATCCTTTTGAAATGCATCTCTTATAGTCATTTTTCCAGGGAAGATAACGCCGGAATTTTTTTGTTCAAAAGTAACTGTATAGAGGCTATCATTAATCTTTATTTTACCTTCTTCTGTCTGTAACAAGTGAAAGGCAAAAACATCTTCTATATTCCCTCCAATTAATCTTTCTATATCTTTAAGTTCTTTTGTTTTATTTCTCCTTTTATAATGCGTAGCTAACCGCTCATAAATATTTAATTCTCGACTTGGCCCTGCAATTGGTAGTAAAGACTTGTAATAATCCTCTGCTTTTTTAAATTCCGGTATATTTTGATTATCTGTAAGGGTGTCACCACCATTAACTCGAATTAATTCATTAACTCGATTTAATTCATTAAATCCAATAGATTCATAAATACTTGCTAACTCAAAATGACAAAATTCGAGCGTCTTACTATAACGCCCATGACTGGCAGTTACAATGTTTTCTAAATAGCTGATTTTTTCAATAGATGACAGCTTAGAAGGATCTGCTTCGAAATACAAAATAAGTAAAGAGTCTCTGATGGCATTTTGTTCGGCTTTTTCTTTCTCTTTTTGAACAGCACGTTCTGATTCTCTTGCCTGTCTTTCTAATCTAAAGGCCCTTGATCTATCTTGGTCTGCCTGTAATCTGGCATCTTCTGCTATCGTTTTTTGTTCCTTTATTGCCCTGAAAATCTTTTTTTGCAAATCTTGTCGCTGTTTTTGAAAAACGTTATGAATATCACATATCTCCAGATCCTGTAAATAGTCGAATGCTTTACTCAAATCTCCGTCACCTTTATTGTAAGCAGTAGTAGCTTTTTTTAGGATATTCTGGCAGTTTTCCTGTGCTTTAGCGCTAAAAGCAAGTATGCTGACCAACAAGGCCGTAGTAAGCAGTTGTGTTTTCATGTCCTTAAATGTTTTGTCATTGAGATTCAATTTCAAGCTTTCTTTTCATCAAGATCGTGTTGTTGGGATATTTATTCAACTCTTTAATTGCCTCAGTTATTAACCCTTTATATTCAATTAGATATCCTTTGCGTTTCATTTCATTTGCACTTTTAATAATTGTGCCATCTACATATTGCAACACTTTTTCCGCTTCTTCCTTCTGAAGTTCCATGTTTTTTTCCTGAAGCTTCCTATTTAATTCTTCCGCGTTATCCCGTTCCTCCTGTGCTGTAATCCGTTCTTTGTCAACTTTTGCAAGTAACTGTTTTACCTCATTTTGTTTTTGAAACCCCCAAATGGAAGCAATAGTAGCAATACCTGCTAAAACAAATCCAATAATGGCAAAAGTAGTAGCCCGGCGACGCTTTTTGCGTTCTTCTTCAAATAACTTGTTTTTCTGTTCTCTTACATACTCACGGCTGTATTCAATGAAACGTTGTTGTTCCGGAAAAAGCTCCAGCTTAGGAAGATACTCCTCAATGCTAAGAATTTGCTTATCTGTAAAGAATAATCCAGAACGTTGATATTCCAGCACCCCGTTCTTAATGCGGTTCTTGATTTCATTGAGTTGGCGTTGTTCAGCTCCGCGTCTTTGATCAATTAAAGCAGCAAGACTATCATGGGCAAGTTCACAAGATTGTTCCGCAATATGAAGAATTCGGCGTTTTTCGAGCTGCTGCAAGCTATAAGTCAGAACAGGGGCAGGTAATTTGAGCAGAAGCTCAGGCGCATTAATATCCAGTATAATGATTTCTTTATCAATTTTATAAAACACGGCTCGTTTGGTGCCTTCCTCCGTAACAAAAGAATCAAGTATCTGTTGAACGATATTGCCGGGAATATCAGGGAATTTTTCGTGCAACTCTTGGTAAAAAGCAGATTCCTGTTCTTGAAGAAACTTTTTCAATACGTTATCAATCTTACCAAAGCTTTCAATTTCAGCCGTAGAGAATTCTAATAATGGCAGGGGATTGTCAGGCTCCAATGGATAGGTGCGATCAAAATCTTCCCGATAAATCATATCTAAATAAACCTGTAAATAGGTTAGAGGAATCCCTGACTTTCCTAAGCTGATGTTGTCAATAATTTGGCGTGTATTTACTTCAGGTTGCTCTAACTTGATGTTGAATTGGTTACAACTTTTGATGATTACTTCTTCTACTTTAGTGTAACTCATTGATTCCACCATCAGACGGCGGTCAAACAATGACGGAATGATTTTTTCAAAATCGTAGAGATTAGCCAGGTACTCTTTTCGCAAAATGAATAAGATGCGACATGGTAGATTAGCCTTGTAAATGGAATTGATGCTGTTAATAAACTGAAGTCGTTCATTTGCGCCCCCGGATATTAGTAATTCCTCTAACTGGTCGAAGATCAGATAGACTGGTCGAAGATAATTAGTATAAATATTTTCAACCATTTCCACCAGGCTTTCACCCTCATTTTCCTCAGTTGCTTTTAACAGGGCCTGTTTTAATGAATTATTAATATCCTCCCGCCTGCGAATGAAAATAGGATACCAATCCGTTGTGTCAAAATAACTGGCTAGACCACATTGTACCAAACTGGTTTTTCCTGTACCCGATTCTCCATAAACGAGGACGAGCCGGTTTTTATTCACCAGATCATACAATGTGGCAATCTCATCTGTCCGCCCAAAGAAGACGTCCCGATCCTTCAGTGTGTAGGCATCAAGCAGTTTAAAAGGACTTTTCATCGAGCAAGAGTTTCTTGAAAGCGTCGAATTGGGTTTTCACAATACTATACTTGCCATTCGAGATTTTCAGTAGAGCATCGGTTGGTTTATTTACATATTGAAAACAGTAAGTATCCGTGATCGCCTCATAGCGGTAAAAAAAACGAATTTTGGAAACATCGGTATTTTTCTCAAAGGCATTTTCATCAATAATAAAAGGAGAAAGATTGAGATATCCTGTAATTTGGTTGTCCTCGTGCTTGAGTAGCAGGACAGAGCGATTATACATAAATTCCTCCAAAACCACCTCTTCTTCAGCTAACCCCCCCAATAAATCCAGCAGTTTAACGATCGAATGCCTAAAAGTAGGTTTGATTAGATGCCGGTATTTCTCTACATCTATGCTATTGACAGCGGCTAACGTATATTTAGCTAAAAACCCCAGTCGTCGAAAATATTCAGCAAGGCATTCCTCTCCGCGAATACAGAGATCGCTTATTTCATACTGCGCGACAGAATGCTGCTTTAACTTTTGTTGCACTACCTGGAAAAAAAAACAAGCACTTTGAAACTGTTCGTCCTGGGTTACTAATTCTTCTATGGATTCCAGTTCAGGTGCAAAATACCTCACCTGATCAGTTGGCAACATCTGTCGGATACTTCGTAGGAAAGGGATGAAGTCAAAAATACTCTGTTCTTCTTCAGGCAAATCCAAAAAGTGAAGGATATCCGTTCGTAGTTTTTGTGGCAACAAGAAATTTTTATTACTATATTTTGCTTCCCAAAGTTGCGCCAATAGAATGAAGGTGATAAACTTCATCGTAATTTGATAAACACTCACCAATTGTAGCAGACGTGCTTCGCTAATTTTATCGAAGCCTTCGTTTTCTTCGTCTACCGGCACCATGAGTTTACGAAGGTGCTCGGCGATAGGTGCGGGAAGGGTGTTGAGAATTACCATGCGCTTCTTTGGCAGGCTGACTTTTTTATTGGCTTGTTCTTGATATCTGAAGGATTTAATTTCTTCATTGTATTCCTCTAAAGCATCCATGAGTCCTTCAATAAGACAGAGATTGGGTTTATAGTCTTCAGAAGCCTGTATATATGCTTTCGTTGGTAATTTCTCATTTAGTACGCTTGCATTTTCTTCGGAATGAAATAAACCCCAAAGAGGGGTATTATCAGGCAAATCTTTTTGAGACCCAAGATCCCGATGTACCGTTAGCGCTTTCTTTGTCAAAATTTGACCAATTGCTAATTCAAACGCTTCACCTATTGTAGCTTGTTCATTTAAAGCTTGAAAAAACCGAATCGAAAAATCCTTTGCATCATTATCACCAACCGGCGCACTGGAGGCTATGACTATTGGAATCCCCAAATGAAGGAGCTGTTTTACTTGCCCTTGTGTAGAGCATCCATTAAGGAAAACCAGTTTTAAGTTATTAAATTTTACGCATTGTCCCAGTAGGTGTGCAATTCCTTCTGCTCGTGCTTCTTCCTGATCCAAAAACAAATAATCTCTACCTGCGTGACCGCTGTAAAGAAAGAGAAAGATTTTCTCCCTGTAAATACTCAGGTATTCTGCTATTTTCTGTGTAGAAGTGTAAGAATCCCGATGAAGGAAATAATGTTGCTGTAGTGCCCTGGAAGAGAGCACTTTGAAAATAGTGTCATCTTCTTCTCTAAGGCTGGGAAGGGGTGATGTTTGGCTATTGGAGTATGTTAGAAACAATACGCGCATAATCAATCGAATATCTTAACATGTAAATATAGCACATTTGCATTACATTGTCAATGTAATGAGTAAACTTTGTTATTTATAACCTCATTATTGTTACATTTAAAAAATACGAATAAGTAAAAACTGAGTGGTCTCGGAGCAGCTTTACCTAACTTTTGCAACCTTGGAGTAGCTAAGACCGGCTGAATCCGCACAATTGGAGACACAAGCAGAAGCACCACTTTACCTCTCATACTTAGGGGAGGTAAAGTGGTGTTCATTTGCAATTGTGTTTGCTCAAAAACACAAACCACCTGGGATGATCACTTCCAAAATCAATGCGTATCCAAATAAACGGCTGCAGAAGCAATGGCAGAAACCAACGGCCCGCCCAATTCCAGTCCGATGACGTCGGCCCATACCCAGTCCGGGATGCTTGCCGGTTCTGCGCCGCCATTGCCGGGCGTTGGCGAAGCAATGGATTTCCAGTACCAGAAGTAGCGGCTGTATTTCAACACGGAGACCATCGAAAGCACCACCCGTGGGTTGTTCAGTTTCTGGTCATGCACGAGCAGATTTTCCTGTGCCGTCATGAATTCGACAAAATTGCCCAGCTCTTCCGGTGAACGAACCGGGAAACTGGCGGCTTCGTTGAAGATCGAAAGCAGGGTCTGTTTGTCGTAGGCGCTCAGGCGGGTTTCTGCTAAGCGATCGGCGTAGTTGGCGTAGTCGCGGTGCAGCGCAACGGTGGCGGCGCGTTGCTGTTCCGAAGCGCTTACCGGCAGTTCTGCAGTTTCCAAAAACTGCGCCGTCTTTTCTGTGAGGAGTTTTTGGATGGCCTGGCGGTCGCCGTTGAGCGCGTTGAGCGCAGCGCGGTTATCGTTCAGGACGACCTGGACGGCGAGGTTGTGGAGTTGGCCGATGTTGTCCTGCGGATTGTTCGGGTTCACCAATCCCTTCACGGAAAGGCCCGCTGCGGGGTTGAAAGAAACGCTGCGTTTTCCGGTGGCTTGCCCGGTTGCCGCATCGCGCAGCGGGTAGAAACCGGCGGGAATGACCTGTGGTTCGATGCCCAGCGATTCAGCGGCTTCGGCGTCCACCGTGAAATCGGACGTGAGCGGAAAATACTGACCGAAGTATTCGCCGGCTTCGTCGCCCTGGTCGAATTGCAGGGCAAGCTGCCCGTTGCGGTTTGTCGCCGCTGCGCCCCAGCCGATCCAGATGCAATTGGTGAAACTGTAGATACAACCGTACTGGGTGGAAGTACCAAAGTGGATGATGATGCGGTCGCCGGAAGGGATATTCGGGGTCACTTCCCCAACAGGCGGCTGGATGCTCAATTCTTCTTTAGTGCAGGAAAAAAGGCTTGCGCAAAGGGCGATAAGGGCGAAAGAAAAGGTGCGGATAGTCATGGCTTTAGCATTAATAAGTAAAAACAAATCGCCTACTCTTTTCTTCGGATTTTCGGCTTGCTCCGATGTTGTTCAGCCGCTGTGTTGTGCGGCTTTGAACAGTTATCGGCGTTTGCCGGAAATCTTACGCCCGGGGGAGATTTTTTTTTGAAATTTAATGGATGAGAGCACAAATCGGGCTGTAGCCCGAAAAATAGAAGGCACGAGGCCGGAGCCTCGAGCCAGCGGTGGGGCTTTACCTGCCTCGCTTTTTTCTACTCACAAAAAACAACAAAAACCCCGAGCACACCGTCGCCAACCCAAATATCGAAAACGCCCGCAAAAGCCAGTTGCCGATGTTGTCGCGGCTGGAAAAATCCATCGTATGCAGCATCCAGAGAAAATCGAAGCGGCGCCAGGGGCGGTTGCGCACTTTTTGAATGGCGCCGGTTTCGGCGGCGACATAAACCGTGGTGCGGCGCGCGTCGTCGAACGCAATGGCGTAAGCGGGCAGCGGATTCTCCCGGTATTCGTGGTGCGGCCCGGCCTCGGTCAAATAATCAACCGAAACGATATTCCCGGCTCCTGCGTAGCCTTTACTGGCAACTTCCCGGGCTTCCTTTTCCGTCAGCGGCGGGCGCAAAAAACCGCTCAGCGCGTCGGCGAGGCGGGTCTTTTTTTGTCCGTCTTTTTTGTAAACAATTTGCCAGTACAGCCTTTCTGAAATGGAAACCAACCGCAGTTCCGTCAACCGCGTGACGCCTTCCGAACGCCGCAAACTTTCCAACGCTTCAATGGGCGAGGCAGACAAGGCGCTTAATGGGAGCAAAGGCGGTGGCTTCTTTTCGTAATCGCCGTGCACTTCGTCCATGTCGCTCCAGGAAAAATACAGCCCACCGACTGTCCAGGCCAAAAACTGGATGCCAATGATGACCCCGAGCCAGCGGTGGGTTTTGCGGATGAGGTAGTTGGTGTTCATGAATTGCGATTTAGTGTTTGAGTTTTTCGTTTAACAGCAAGGTTTGCGAAGGCTCAAAAATAGCTGCTCCCTGGTATGATTGGGAAAAAACCTGATTGTAAAAATTTCGGGGCATTTGAAGTGCAATTGCTTCGTGCGGGGAAGCTTATTTTTTCCCGATTTTAAACAAGCCCCGGGCACAACTGTTGGAGGTTTGGATAGACAACGCCGGGTGTTTTTTTCAACAAAATCCATTGTGCTTGGCTCCTAATCAACAAGTCCTCATCATTGGCGCCGGCCTTGCAGGCTTGTCTGCAGCCCGGCATTTGGCAGCAGCCAGTATTCCTGCCTTAGTTATAGACAAAGGCAGGGGCGTTGGGGGGCGCATGGCAACACGGCGCTCAGGGGAAGCAACTTTCGACCACGGCGCTCAGTTTTTTTCTGCAAAAACACCTGCTTTTCAAGATTTTGTGAAAAACGCTGAAGCACAAGGCGCCATTAGAGAGTGGTGGCCCATCATCCCGGATACCCTGCATTCGCGTTGGGTAGGCGTCCCGGGCATGAGTGCTGTTCCAAAATTAATGGCGCAGCACCTGACCGTAATCACCGGCAAGCGCCTGGTACAGATCGAGGCGATTGACGAGGGCTGGCAAGTCAGGACGGAAGATGAAGAAACCTTCGCCGGCAGCGCACTGCTGCTCGCCATTCCTGCCCCGCAGGCACTGGAATTGCTGGAAAATAGCCCGGTCAGCCTACCCCCAAGTGCATTGGAACCGTTGCGGGACATTGCCTATTACCCATGTTTGGCGCTATTGGCCACACTCGACCGACCTTCCGGCATCCCGGCGCCCGGAGGCCTTCAAACCAACAATAAGGTCATAAGCTGGCTGGCTGATAATTTCCAGAAAGGCATTTCTCAAATCCCTGCTGTCACCATCCATGCATCCCCCGAGTTTAGCCAAACGCACCTCAACCGCGACCTGAACGCCGCCGGCCGGTTAATGCTCGAAGCGGCTGCCCAATACCTGCAACCCGCAACGGTGCTGGACTGGCAGGTGCACCGCTGGCGCTACAGCTTAGCTTACCAGCGGTACCCGTTGCCGTTTTTTCAGGCAGCAATCGCCGCGCCGCTGCTTTTTGGTGGCGACGGATTTGGCATAGGAAATGTGGAAGGGGCATACCTGTCCGGGCTGGCGATGGCGGAGCGGCTGCTGGAGGTTTTTGGTTAATAACGGCTTTACTTTCAGAGGTATCTGCGTATAACATATAGTACATGAAAAACCGTCCTAAGAAATCGCATTCAAAGTCGCGATAGCTCATTCATTTTATGATATCTCCATTTGTAATCACAAAATCGAATAAAATTCAAAACTTTCTGTTTTAAATTGCTTGAAATTTAGTAAAACTAATACCTTTGTTGGCAATAAGCACAAGTCAAAATGATAAAAAACGGCATATTTTCAAAGTTCGATATGGAACTCGGAAAAGGCTTGGTTTGGGTTGCCCAACTAAGTGATGCCTTTAATGATGCTGAAGTGCTTGCCCTTGCTGAAGCTCGAAAATTCAAGGCAGATGCCGTTTATTTCCGCCGGTTTGAAAACGAAAATCGTTCCGTCCCCCAAGTTTATATTTATGAAAGAGATTTTAATGATGAGGACTTGGTCGAAGTACATACCAACCTTTGGAGTAGTGGTGTAGTGCCTCTCTTTTATGTTGTGACACCTACTCAGGTCAAGGTTTTTAACTGCACTAAAAGTGTTGAAAAAGGACGCAAAGTATCTGCGCCTCTGAAAATATTTACGCTGGCAGGAGCAGTTCAAAGCCAGCTTGAATATGAAAAATTTTCCGCTAAACTTTTTGACAATGGCACTTTTTGGGAGGAATATCCCGAAGTCCTCAACGTTGCGAACAGTCCTTACCAGAAGTTATTGAATGGTCTTTTGAGGGCAAAAAAAGACTTCGAAAAACAAAAAATTCCGCTTAGCCCGACCACCATCAACAAATTGCTGATTATAGGGCTATTGGTGCGCTATTTGGAGGAGAAGGAAGATGATCAAGGCCTAAAACTGCTTCAAATTGGGCGAGATTTATATAAAAAATTTCCTGACTGTGTCCGGTTCACCGATATTCTTCGTAAAGGATTTCTTATTCCCTTTCTCTCGGAGCTCGACCAAAAATTCAATGGTAAACTGTTTGATTTATCAGAACTTGAAAAACAGGAATTATCAAACGCAAATCTCGATTTTGCCGCCGCTATTTTTGATGCGAATATTGATGCCCATACGAAACAATACATCCTTTGGGAAATTTACGCTTTCAACCACTTGCCTATCGAACTGATCAGTGGTATTTATGAGGCATTTCTGAAAAAAGAAAAAGGTGTAGTTTACACGCCACCTTACCTTGTAAATGCGCTGATTGACGAATGTATGCCCATAGACAAGGCAGAAGCATTCTTCAAAAACGAAAATTTCAAAGTACTTGACCCTGCATGTGGTTCGGGGATTTTTTTGGTGGCGGCGCTCAAGCGAATGGTGCAATGGAAAGCAATTCTGCATTACAAAGCAACGGGCGAAGTGGCTTATCCCGATATCAAAACCATTCAGCGGATCACTAAAAACAACGTCTTCGGCATTGACATCGAAGAAGGTGCAACGCTGATTAGTATTTTCAGCCTGTGTATCGCCTTATGCGATAAACTTTCACCGATGCAAATCTGGGAAAACCTGCGTTTCGAGGATTTGGGTGAAAAGAACATTCGTACTGCCGATTTTTTTAAAATCTATCATGAAATATCGAAGGAAGGTTTTGATTTAGTTATTGGCAATCCGCCGTTTAACCCGCCTGCACCTTTCAGCAACAAGTCATACCTCAAACACGTCAAAGATAATTATCAGGTTGAACCGAGTCACTCGCTCAATGACGACAACCTGGCGCTTTTCTTTTGGGACAAAGCTGTACATCTTCGTAAAGAAGGAGGAAAAATTTGCTTCATTCTTCCTTCAGGAGCCTGGCTTTACAACAACAACTCTATTGAATATCGCAGCTACTTTTTGAAGCAATTCCAAGTGAGCAAAATCATTGATTTTACTCATCTGAGCGACAAGCTTTTTCATGGAAGTGCAAATGTTGCTGTTTGTGCGGTTATTGCAAGCGATTTGCCAGAAACCTTGCCCACTGAACTCTTACACATCGTGGTCAGAAGGAGCAGAGTGGCAGAAGAACGTTTTTATTTTGAGGTTGACCATTATGATTTTCATCGGGTCAATTACAAAACTGCAATCGAAAATGCTTTTGTTTGGAAGGCCAACCTGTTAGGCGGAGGGCGACTGCTGCGATTAGTTAATTATCTTGGAAACTTGCGAAGTTTAGGAGCGTATTTGGAAGAAATGAAAGCGGAAAAGGGGTGGGTGTATGGAGAAGGGTATATTATTGGGCGTAAAAGTAAAACTGAAACTACTCAATTTGTTTTTGATAAAAAAGTACGAAAATTTCGAGATAATATTTTTTGGATAACTGATAAAAAAACCATTGATACAAAGTCATTTACAGAAGATGGTAAATTTAAATGGTTCATACAAAATGAAAATTTATTTGAAAAGCCAAGGTCAAATACAAGAGCGATTTTTGAGGCTCCGCATATTCTTATTAAAGAGACCTTGGGCCAAAGAAAAATACCGATGGCGTTTTCTGAGGAATATCTCTGTTTTCAAAATGAAGTATTTGGGGTACATGCCCCTAAAAATCAAAAAGAACTATTGTTCAATTTTTTCAATAGGCTTGGCGCAAAAAGTGAACTCAACAGGCTCTATTTATTAAGTACAAGTGCTCGATCAGGCATTAATAAATCATCTTTCCCAATTTATGCTATTGACATAAAAAATTTACCCTACCCCGATAACCCCGACGACCTGCAATTGGGCTACAGCGAAACCATCGTCCAAAACGATGTCCTCGAATACTACATTAAATCAAATACAAATAGTGAAAAGTCCCCGCTAAATCAACCCGTTTCAGCGGAAGCATTGCGCGAATATGGCGAGGTTTTTTGCAATATCCTCAATCCCATCTACGAGCAAAACGGGCAAAATTGGTTTGTCCGGGGTTTTCATGAAGATGATGCGGCCATTGCTTATGCCTTTTGCTATGGGAAGCCTGCGTCCGATATTTTGCCCAATCTTTTCGAGGGGGGTATGAAAGGCATTGAACACCTCCTGCAAAATAAAGCGCAACGCAACGTTAGAATATACAGGGTTTTGCGGGAATACCTGCATGTAGAAGGTTATGACGTACTGATTTTAGTGAAACCTAAGCTGCTGCGTTACTGGCTAAAGTCAATCGCCTTGCGGGATGCCGATGAAACCTTTTCCGACCTCAAACGAACCGGTTTTTAGATCATGCACGATTATCCGAGACCCAACAATATTCCATTTCAAAATGTCCCCGAAGGCGCATCTTCGGCCGGATATGTAGAAAAATTGATTTGGTTTTTGGAGAGATACTTGCCGGATTTCACCAAAGAGAGAGCCGTAAGTGAAAGCCAAAGTGAAAACGACCTAACCGAGCTACTTTTCCGGCACCTGACCCGGAAAGCGAAGTTTAATTCAGAAAATATTGAATACCACTATATATTCCAGCCTGAAAAATCTCAAAAGCAGAAAAAGCAAAAAGGACATCCCAAGCGGATGGATATGGCTGCCCGACTCAATACAGTTGACATCAATATGGAGGTCATTTACTGTATTGAAGCTAAAAAACTTCCTACGCCAGGTAGTGGTAGAGAGAAAGAATACGTTTTTGGCAAAGGTGGAGCAATAGAAAGGTTTAAGAACGAAGAACATGGCTTGGATGATGATGGGAATTTGATCAAGGATAATGGCATCGTTGCTTACATCACCAAGAATAGCTTTGAATATTGGTATCATCAGATTAACCAATGGATGTCCGATGCAGGTTGTGAAGATTCGGAGAAACTGACAATAAATTATTTTTCAGCTATCGGCAAATTGGATTCTATGCATCAAAGAATTTCTGGAGATGCTTTGTATCTCACTCATTTTTGGGTTCTGGTTTAGGACACGTGCCTTAATGCTGCTATTTTATAAAATGGGTACAGTTAAACCATACCCACTTTATATCAGTTGTTAATTAATCGCTACATCAAAGGTCGCCTCCACACCACTACATAGCGTCGCAGCAGTTTATACAGGCTCTGCAACCTCAAAACTGCCGCATCCAGTTCACTTTAACAATGGCACCCGTCGTTCGGGATCGCGCGGCGTCCAGGTCACTTTGCGTGTCATTAAAAACAAGATAAATAAACGACAAGGGCTGATATTCCCAACTCACGCGGGCATTCCAACGCCCGGTTTGGTTGAGCGAATTGTACTGGTAAAATACCGTACCCTGAAGCTGAGGGTTAAGGGCCAATCGAAGGCCGCCAGAATAAAGGCGAACCGTTTTATCAGAGGCATTTGCCCCCAGAGATTTCGCCTGGTTTAGTTCGTAATCAAGCGTCAGCGCAACCCGGGGAGTGGGTGCGAAACGAACGCCTGCAATCGCCGTAGTCAGCCTGCCATCGTAAAATTTTCCAAATTCTGCCTCAGTTGATGCCGATAGTTTCCGGCTGCGATCTGTGTTGTATTGAACTCTGAAACGGTTATAGACATACCGACCCTCCGGGATCGGAATATTCAGTGGTGCAAAGGCAAAGTCAATGTTTTGCCACGACAGCGTTTGCGAAATTTCTACAAAAGAATTGTCCCGAAACCACAGATAAACTGGGAAAATATACAAATCAGCCTGCTGGAAAGCGCCATCCGTCATATTTTGGTAGTACGTAAAATAGACACCGGGATCATACCGCCGGATGAAATAATTCTCTTTTTTGGGCCGCCAGATATAATAACCTCCGGTTTGTTGTCTGATGGTATTGTTGGCAAAAACATAGCCCATACCGGGCTGGTATTTTTCAGAAACAAAATCCGTCCAGTAAAACAAATACCACTTGTTTGGAAACCAACCTGTATAAAAACTCCCGGCAAAACCAGTTACATTGCTCCTTTCATCCCTCGAAGCGGTGGCAATGTATTGAATGGTTATATCGTCCTTGGGGCGGATCAAGCCATCCACACTCAGGGTGGTATTGTGGTTTTGTTCCAGCCCGTAGCCCGTTTCATCAAAGCGGTGGGTAAGCATACCGCCGACATTGTTTTGTTTGCCATAATTCTTCAGATAGCGGAGTACCCCAAAATTTGCCGCAGCCTGCCCCTCGACTCCGCGCTGGCGCACATACAAGCCTGCCAGCGTCCGGTTTTGATTGCGATCCGTAAACCGGGCGCCCCCGTCAATTGGCACGGGCAGGGCGTTGAACTGAGCATCTGCCAGGCCGATGGTTCGGCTAAAAAACGGTTTTACATTGGTAATGTCGGCACCGGCGTAAACACCACTGTTTTCCAGAAAAAACTGGCGCCGTTCCGGAAAAAACAGGTTGAAACGGGTCAGGTTATTTACCGCCCTGTCTACATCCGCCTGTGCAAAATCTGTGTTAAAAGTAAGGTCAAGAACCGCCTGCGAGTTGACGGCCCATTTGGCATCGCCGCCAATTTTAGGTTTGCTCACACCAGTTGGATCAGAACCGTTTGTGGTACGGTTTTCATAATTATAGAGAAAATAAGGATTGAGGCGCAGGTTCAGCGCCGGTTTGGGCAGTTCCAGCCCCTCAAGGCGGGCGGCGTAAGTCATCCTGTAAGGAGAAAACGATTGTGGAATAGGCGGAAAAACGGTGACTTCATATTTGCGTCTCGCCAGCCTGGCCATCGTCAGCCCCCATGAAGTTGCCTCTCCTGGTTTCGGCTGCTGGTACCGGAGGCTTTTGAATGGAATGGCAAACTCTGCCGACCACCCATTCTCAAGGATACGACTGCGCACAGACCACAAAGCGTCCCAATCGTTGTCCGTGAATGTATCATCAAAATTTTGTAAATCCCGCTGCGTGCCGAGTGGCGTGGTCTGGAAAGAAACGCAGTACCGCTGCAAGTTTTGCGGGTCTAGTTGAAAGTAGAAAATATCGTTTTCTCCGTAAGTAAAGTCCCGCCGAAAATCCTGCACCCGCACCCCTTTTTGCCCCAGCGTGTCTTCACAAAACACACCTACGTAGAGGTTTTTTTCGTCAAAAAGGAACTTCACTACCGTCGGGAACTCAAACGCTCCACCTTGTTTGGGCTCCGTCCTGAAAAAATCAGTCGTACTTTCTGCCTTTTGCCAATCCGCTTCGTCGAGCAAACCGTCAATCGCAATCAAATGCAAGGTTTTTATGGCACGAACGACCGGAGCCGTATCGGGTGGGGGGAAATTTTCTACCTGCTGCGAATAAAGTACACTGGTTAGCGCCCCTGAAGAAATAGCCAGCAGGCAAATTGAGATAGCCTTCATAACCCTTGTTGTTTAGCAAAATCAGGAGAACATCAACCTCGTTCGGCTTCCGGCCCACCAAGCCCAGCCCGATGCCAGCAGGCATTGCAAAGCAAGCCACCAAGCGCCCGCATAGCTGCCTGAAAGTGGCGCTGACGATACTTTATCGGGGAATTTCATGAACTCATCATAATCCGCTGTGGTGAGGCTTTGATCGGCATCAAATTTTTTCAAAAACCAGGCTGCCCAGTTTTGCTGTGCTGAATCAAATGCAGCTTCAGAAGCTTTAAAAGCGCTGCGGCTGGTTCCTGCGAGGTCGCTTAACTGCCGGTGAACGCTCAAGGCAGGCGACAGTAAGGTCAGGCTTTCAGCAAAAGCGGCTTGTTGGTCTGCTTTGCTTTCATACAGGTTGATGATGCTGTCGCGCACTTTTTTTTCAAAATCCATGATCCCGAAAGATTCTCTGTACCAATCCTTCCAATCCTTATCCTCCTCCGCCTTTCGGGTATAATTCGGATGCTTTTGATAAAAAGCGTCGAGTTGTTTTTCCCGCTGTTTTTCCAGGTAAATATCGGCCTCCCGCATGGCATTGGCATATCCTACCCGGGACGGCACAGGGTGTACTTTTTCGGAAACCAGGTTCACAACCGCCGGAACAATGAGCACAAAAAGCAACCAGGCGCCGATACAAACCAGTGCATTTTGGGAAGAAGCCCCCCCACGCAGGTTTACGCCCAAAGCCAGCAGGAACCAAAAAAGGACATACAACACTGCCAAACCGGCGGTTTGCAAGGCCGTAGCACTGAAAGGCGACAGCCCCGCCATGGCCAAAGCCGGCAGGGTGACGAGCACTGTGAGACCGGCAAGCAACGTAAACCGGGCCAGCGTTTTCATCAAAAAAACCTGCCCGATTGCCACCGGTTGGGCCCATTGCAGGGCCAGCGTTCCTTGTTCGCGCTCCGACGACATGAGGTTGAATGCGAGCGCAATGACCAGCAAAGGCAACAAAAATGCAAGGACAAAAGCCAAATCGAAGGCGCCAAATGCCAGGTTGACAGGGTTCTCGAAATCACTATCGCCCCGGGCGTCCTTCCCGGCCAGGGTCAGGCGCCACGCATCGGGTTGGAGGTCGCTCATCCCGGCTGCAAGCATGTTTTGTGGCGCGGGGTCGAGTACCGTCACCCTTCCTCCTGCCCATACACCGCCCACAACGATCACATTCGTCGGGTCAACCCACCAACGGTCTGCTTGTTTGAGCTGGCGAATAACGCTGTCGGCTTCTAATTTCTGTAGTTCCAGTTCTTCCTGCTGTTTGGCTAACATTTCATGAGTCGTTTGGCGCTTGGCAGCCACTCGCTGCGAGCCGTTGTAGGCGCCAAATCCAACACATCCCGCCAGAAAAACCAGCAAAATCCAGAGGATTGGGCTGCGCATCAGGCGAAGGGTTTCGTATTTTAGTTGAAGAAGAAACATAGGTGTAAATTTTTAGCGATGAGATGTAGATACCGTTCACGCAACAGGTTGAACCATCACACCGGCTTCATTTTATTAAAAAAGAAAATTGCCAGCAACCCGCTAATAATCAACCATATAAATAGTAGTACTACGGAAGGTAAAATGCCGGAAAGCAGGTGATTGAAAGCAGGCGGCTGGTATTCGAAGCGGACATTTTTAGCAAAAAACTCCTTGCCTCGCTTCCCATTCCAGTCTCCATATTTGAAATTATCGGTCAAATCCTGATTCAGTTCGCCCACCAATTGGATGCGGTAGCGCTCAGCGGCGCCTAAGAAGTCGAAATAAGTGTCCACGTCTGTTGCGGCGAGGCGTTGGGAAAGGATGCCCGTCAGGGCATAAGGCGAAACAAGCGCGGCTGACTGGTGTACCTGCCGCTGTCGCTGGTAGACTTCCAGCAATTTGTCTTTGTGCTTTTGAAAAACGTAGGTTTCGTGTTCTTCTCCTTTTTGCATCACGAACCCACTCCAGTTGAACGGCAGGTGCTGCACACTGTCTACCCCATACTTTTTAAGCGTTTCTTCTTCCAGTTTTTTGGAAAAAACATCAGAAGCATCGTGTCCGTCCACCCCTTCTTCCAAATCTTCTTTAATGGCATCGTGGTAGGCCTGCCAGGAAGGCGCAGGATGTAGTTGTCGGGCAAAATTGACGGCGGCTTTTGGCGCCACAAGGCAAACGAGCACCCATACGCCGAGTGCCCCGACAAGGGATACGTTTGGCTTGCCCGCCCATGCTGAAATCAACAGGGTGAGGTGGATAAAACAACCAAAATAAGCAAAGTATACCAACACGGTTAAAGCGTAGCGAAGCCAGTGTTCACTCCCGGCGCCGGATACAGCCAGCCCGATTGACCCGGCCAGAAAAAAAGGCAATGCGAGGACAGAAACGGCCACCCATAAACCGAGCGATTTGCCCAAAAACAAAGCAGAAGGCTTAACGCCCTGAGCCAGCAAGAGCCGCAGATTCCCGTTTTCCCGGTCTGCCGCTGCCGAGCTGAAGCCCAACACAATAATCAGAAGTGGAAACAGCATGCCCAACACAAAGGCCGGGGTGAGGGAAGCCAGCCTTGCGAAATCGCCCCGGTCTTTTGCTGCTCTGAATTGAGCCTGGTTTGAACGATGGCCTTCCAGAAAAAGGGCATTACCGGTAAATCCATCTACGCCGCGGTCGAAATAGGACAACGGGTAAATGGGTTTGAAAACATAAGTACCGTAGTGGGCTGCCGAATGTGGGTTTTTATCTTCCTGGTTGTCCCATTGGCGCCGTGCCGTGCCCGCAGCTTCTTCGTGCTGCTTTTTCAGCGCATCATAATGATCGTAGGCGCCGAAAAGGGATAGTAAAAACAGTCCGATCAACAGGATGGCAGCTATTTTGAAACGGCCATCCCGGAAGCTGTTCCGAAGTTCTTGTTTGGCTATTGTTAAAATCATAATAATTTGATTTTAAATAGTTTGTAAATAAACCTCTTCGATTTCCTTGGCGTGAAGGTTGTTTTTGTTGTTGTCGAGGATATTGACGAGCCGACCATCTTTCATGATGCCGATTCGGTTGGCTACGTCTTTTGCACGGAAAATGTCGTGGGTGGCCATGAGGGCCGCGATGCCGTCCTTTTTTAGCTCCAGCAATAGTTCGGAAAAATCATTGCTTGCTTTGGGGTCAAGGCCGCTCGTCGGTTCATCGAGGAAAAGGGCTTTGGCTTTTTTGGCTAAAGCAATGGCAATTCCTACTTTTTGCCTCATGCCTTTCGAGTAGGCCGAAACGCGCCTCATGCCGTCTTCTTCTTTTAACCCCGCTGCTTCGAGGCACATCCGCAGCTCATTTTTTTCATGCCTGAAACCGGCAATCCGGCTGAAATAATCAAGGTTTTCTAAGCCGGTCAGGTTGGGATAAAGCACGACTACTTCGGGCAGATAGGCGAGGTGTTTTTTGCTTTCAATGGGATTTTTCATCACATCCAGGCCATTGATGAAAGCCTGGCCGGATGTAGGCTGCACAAAGCCCAGAAAACAATTGATGGTGGTGGTTTTTCCGGCGCCGTTTTGGCCCAGCAGGCAGAAAATTTCGCCCGGTGCAATATCGAGCGTCAGGTTATTGAGTGCGACCTGATCGCCGTAGTGTTTAGTAAGTTGTTTTGCTGAAATCATGGTAAGTGTGTGTTTTTTTTACAAAAAATCAATTTGGGAACGGATCAGTGAAGGCCACGCCCTCCTTAAAATCCTCTACTTCCCAATCTCTGAGCAGGCAACGCTCTAATGCCTGAGCAATCAATTGTGGGTCAATTTGTTGCCCGATGAACACGAGTTCCTGCTTTCGATCGCCCCAGAGATTATCCCAGGCGCCTTCTACGAGTTCTTGATTTTCAAGGTAAAAGGGGTTTTTTAGTCGCTCGTGCAATGGCTTGGCGACCCACCAGGAACCGATCACTTCGTAGCGCAGCGAACCGCCCGCCTGACTCCAGGTCAGCGCTTCATGGGGCCGGGAAGCCAGCCAGAAAAAGCCTTTAGACCGGAATATATTTCCAGGGAAATCCTCATTTAAAAACTTGAAAAACCGCTCCGGGTGGAAGGGCTTTCGGGCGCGAAATACGAAAGAATTGAAACCATAAGTTTCTGTCTCGGGCGTATGAACACCTTCTAATTCCTTGAGCCAGCCAGCTGAATTTTCGGCGACTTCCAGATTGAATAAGCCGGTGTTCAGGATTTCTTTGGGCGGAATATGTCCCATTTCTGAGCGCAGGATGCGGGCGTCAGGGTTCAGTTTTTTCATTAATCCTTCCAAAAACAAAAGTTCTTCTTCGGTAGCGAGGTCGGTCTTGTTCAACAGAATCACATTGGCAAACTCGACCTGCTCGGTCAAAAGATTTACCACTGGCCTGCGGTCGTTCGGGTCATCTGTTAATTGGCGATCCAGGATGCTGTCGGCACTGCTAAAGTCATCAATGAAATTGCGGGCATCCACTACCGTAACCATCGTATCCACATAAGCAAACCGACTGAGGTCAACGCCGCTTTCTTCACTGATAAAGCTGAAAGTTTGAGCCACCGGAACCGGCTCACTGATGCCCGTGCTTTCGATGAGCAGATAGTCAAACCTGTTTTCCTGCGCCAGCCGCTCCACCTCCAGCATAAGGTCTTCACGAAGCGTGCAGCAGATACAGCCATTTGACATCTCGACTAATTTTTCCTCTGCCCGCACCAGGTTGCCACCAGCTTCCACGAGTTGGGAATCAATGTTTACTTCCGACATGTCGTTGACAATGACGGCAACTTTTAAACCTTCCTTGTTGCTCAGGATATGGTTGAGCAAGGTCGTTTTTCCCGCACCCAGAAATCCGCTCAGGACTGTGACGGGAAGTTTTTTTACAAGCTTCATTTATGTTAAAGTATTGAAGTGCCAACAGCATAACAGCCGCCAGGGCTGCATACATCAGCAGGGTTGAACGCGAAAAAAATAATTGCTCTAAGAAAAAATTACGCAGGAAATACCGGCGGCGCCCGAGCGGGCAAATGGACTGATGATTGGCGAACAAAACAGGAGATGACTTTGGGCCGAATATTTTCCCGAGTATGAACCAGAAGCATAAAGACCGGCAACGGCGGCGGCGCAGTGGTCTGACTCAGATGAAACAGACAAAGCGGACATGCTTCGTGGTCGTCGGCTTCCGCAAAATATACACGATGGTCGTGGGCCTCGAAATGATGGATATGGTCTTCACAATGCCCCCAATGCTGGTGTAGCTCTTTGCCAACGATGGCAAAAAGGAAGACGGCCAGTAGCAAAGCCGCCAAAGGGTGATATGGAAGCGCTTTGTTCAAAATAGGAGTGGATCAGAAAAATAAGCTCTTTTTGGGTGAGGAGGGGTTGTGTAAAGAGGCAAGAGGCAAATTGGCAAACACGCAATTTACCTGCTGCTCTTTGCTAACTTGCCTTTTGCCTTTTGCACCTTATTACACAACCCCTTGCTCACCTCACAGTTGTCGTAAAAAGACAGACACTAATTAATCGCCACATTAAACGTCGCCTCTACATCTGTATCGCCGGTACTGCAAGGCGTCGCAGCATTTTTGTCTGGCTGGTGCTTCAAACTCACCGTGATTTTGCCCGTGCCCGCAGTTGTTGTGACAACTTTGCTCGAAAGGCCGAGCGGTTTACCATTGCCATCCGTATCGTCAATGGTGGGTTGTGGTACGCCCCCTTCTGTAGTGAAGCAAACTAAGTGATCGGCCGATTCCTCTTCTACTTCCACCGTAATGTCCTCCACATCCGCCGGGTTGGATTCATCCAAAAATTTAACCGCTAAGGTATAATTGGTTGCAGCAGCCAGCGTGATGTTTTGCACCACCGGATCTGCGCCGCCATCTCCGTCTGTATCTTTAAAAGAAAAAGACGTGTTGGCTCCGCCGGGCGCTGTAAACGTTAGAATCACCGAAGTTATCAGTTCCTCTTCATTTGGATTGTTATCGTCGTCGTCGCGGTTGCAGGCGCTGGAAAGCAAAACTGTCATTGCAAACAAAGACAGCACAAACATCATTGGAAGCGAAAAAAACTTATTCTGAATCATGATAAAGTTGTTTTTAAATTGATTTAGAAAATGATCTTGGCGCGCAACATAATATTCCTGCCCACCTCATCCGTGAAATACCGGAAGCGGTTCAGGTAATCGCGGTAGCGCGCGTTAAAAAGGTTAAAAACAGAAAGTCCGATTTCCACTGGTTTTTTGCCCCAGCCCCCTCCCTGCCTCCCCCGAAAGGGGAGGAGAATGCCGGCTTCAGCGTCGAAGCGGGTGTATCCCGGAGGTGGAGGCGCCAGATCGCCTTGCGGCACCCGGGTTTGGCGCAGCACATTCGTCATGCCAAACCTTATGAAAGGCCGTTCCTGGGTCTCATCCGCAGGCTGACCGAAGGTGTATTTAAACCCATGCGTGAAGCGATCTGCTGGCATAAAAATCAGGTAATCTCCGGCGTTGCGGTTCCAGGCACGCAGGATGGCGCCTTGTGATTCAAAGGCCAATTGTGGCAGCACAAACACTGCGGCCGTCCAATCGAACCCGGTCAGCGCGGCATCGGCCTGGCGGTAGTGGAAAGCCGGAAAAGCGCCACGGATGGTGAGCTTGGGCGCCGATTGCGGTTCGAGGTAGATGAAATCTGAAATCCGGTTGTGGTAGAACGAGAGCGTGGCGTCAAATTTTTTCGGCTTAGACCAATTTGCGCTAAGCGAAAAATTGAGCGCGCGTTCTGCCCGGAGGTTTGGGTCGCCAAGCTCATAAGCCGCTGCGCCGTGGTGCACCCCGTCGCTGTACAATTCATTCGGGTGCGGCGCCCGCCAGGCTGTTCCTGCATTGAAGCGCAATTCCACTTCGGTGAAATGGTAAATGACGCCTGCGGTGCCGGAAACATTGCTGAACCGAAGGTTCTGGCCAATCGTATCGGTGCCTTGTGTACTAATGGACAACAGTTTGGCGTCGTACCTTATGCCAGCTTCCACCTCCCACGGCGAGGGGTATTTTCGCCAGCGCTCCAACCAGTAAACGCCCATATTCTGGGCCGTGTAATTGGGGATAAGCGCCCCAAAATCAGTCGTATTGCGCTGGTGCAGCCCCTGCGCGCCGATGCTGCCTTTGGTGTTCGGCAGCCAGCGGTGTTCCCAGTTCAGGTCAAGGGAGTAGGTCGTAATTTCAAATTCAAACTGCGGGCGCGTCAATTCATCCGGCAAGTTGCCGAAAGGTCGGTGTGCATCGAATTCCTGCCGGCGGTTGAACTGCCGTGCCGCTCCGATCTGGAGTTTGCTTTTTTCGCCGGTTTCCACCGAAAACTGCCACTTAAACAACTCGTGCAGTACCTGTTGCTTGGGTCGGCCTATTTCGTAGGAAAAAGCGCCGTCGCTGAGCGGCCGGCCCCGTTCGATGGCCAAGTTCAGGTCGGTCAGGTTGCCAATGTGTGCGTCGCGCAGGATGCCGAGTTGGGTAGAGAACACAGAATAGGAGAGCGTGGTGTTGAATTTTTCCTTTTTCAGCCCCAACGCCCAGGCATAATTGAACTCTTCCAGGCCCGTGTTTCGCTGGAAATAATCCGGCGTTTGCACATTGCCGCCGCGTTTGAAAGTCCCCTGCAAACGACCCGATAACGGCAATTTTCCGCCCAGTGCGCCTTCTACCGAAGCAGAAACCACCCCGGCGCGGCCATTGCTGAAAGCGCCCAGCGTCAACTGTCCGCCAATGCCCGGTTTTTCCCGCAGCGGTTCCGATTCCACGAGCACAACCCCGCCAATGGCATCTGCGCCATAACGCACCCCGGCAGCGCCTTTGATGACCGAAACCTTAGCAGCGATGAACGGGTCAATCTCCGGCGCGTGTTCGTCGCCCCATTGCTGGGCTTCCAGACGCACGCCGTTGTTGAGAATGACGATCCGATTGCCGTTAAGGCCCTGAATGACCGGCTTGGAGATGGAATGCCCTGTGTTCAGCGTCGTTACCCCCGGCAGGCGTTTGAGCGCTTCGCCAAGTCCCAGCGCTTTGCCGGCTTCGAGCGATGCGCCTTGTAATTCCTGACTCGGCTGGGTGTTGGCCGGCGCTATTGCCTTTGCGGTAACGTCAACGCGCCCGAGTTCAACAGCCGTTTCTTCCAGGTAAAAATCAATACTGGCAAACTGCTCCAACCGAACCTGTTGTACCGCCTCGGCGTGACCGACAACGGAGCAAACGACCGCATAATCTCCCGGACAAAGCCCGGAGATGGAAAACCGACCCCGGTCATCTGCCACAGCGCCTTTATTGATTGCTTTGATGGAGATCGTAGCAAAAGGAAGCGGTTGCCGGCTGTCGGTGTCCAATACCTGCCCGCTCAACTCCAGGGCGCAGGATTGGGCAAAAGCCCCAATGCCAGTGAGGAGTTGCGACAGCATGACGATTGCCGCAATGACTTTCTGCAATTGCATAAGCTGCTGTTTGAATAGCGTTGAGGTTACCTGAAAATGTCAGATACACCAAAGAATACGACCAAAAATGGAAGAGAATCAGCAGAAAGTAGCAGGCGGGCCGCGGGAGTGTGCGACGTTGATGGCCGTTAAGAAGCACGTTTGGGTATAACCCGCCTTCATATCCGCTTCGAATACATCTGGCGCGGATAGGGCAGGCAAAATCGCGTTATTGAAAAACGGTGCATAAACGACCGCGCAAAAGGAGCAATTTTCAGGGGTATAATGCTCAGGGTCGTGGATATGAACGCCCTTCGCATCGCAATGATGGATATGGTGATCGTGGTCGCTGTGGGCAAAAAGGTAGTGTACATCCTTTGCCAGCAAGGGCAAAAGAAACACAGCCAGCAAAAACAGGCTGCTTTTCCGGAGGGGATGTGCAGGTTTCCTATTCACCGATCAAAAATTGACTTAGTATAGTGACCGGGTGACTCTAAAGTCACCCGGTCACTTTCAAACTTCACTTTATAAACTTTGTTTTATGCAACATTGTTTCATTTGGCAAAAGTAATTACTTTTGCAGAATCAAACCACTTTTTTCCATGACCGTTTCCGCTTTGGATATTTTATCGCAGCACAGCCTGAAAAAAACAATCGTTCGGATGCAGGTGCTGGACGTCTTCCTCCAGGCGCAGGAAGCCTTGTCGCACAACGACATTGAGTCGCATTTCAGCCAGCTTGACCGCATCACGCTCTACCGGACGCTCCGGACTTTTGAAGAAAAAGGCGTTATTCACAAAGCCATAGACGGCGGTGAAAAAGTAAAATACGCTCTGTGTTCAGGCCATTGTTCCGAACACGCGCACGAAGACCACCATGCACATTTTCATTGCGACCAATGCGGGAAGACCGTTTGCATTGAATCCATGCACATCCCCGCTGTTCAGGCGCCGGCCGGATACCAGTTATCGGGCGCTTATCTGGTTTTGAAAGGCACTTGCGCAACTTGTACTTAGTGTCTGTCTGTTTCTGTACCTTTTGGGGAAACAAGGTGGACTAAAGCCCGCGGAACATAGCACGGCGCTCTTCGTTTCGCGGGCTTCAGCCCGCCGTTCCTTAAAAAATGCCCGAGCTCACATTAGTTTAAGTATTTGAAATGCATTACTAAATCAATGTCTTGGTTATGAAATACCAAATTGTAATTTTTGCCGCAGGATTGCTTTTCGCCTGCCAGTCGCCACAGCCCTCGGACAATGCTGGCGAAGCGGCAAAAATCCACTTAGAAATCATTGCAATCGAAGGGGCATTGGCCGGGAAGGTAGATTCCCTGATCCAACTCAGAAACCAGCTCGCCATCCAGGGCCGGGCGCTGACTCCGGAAGAAATTGCGTTCAACAATCAGGTTACCGGCATAGAAACCAGTATGAATTACTGGCGTGAAAACTTGCCGGAGCCACCCGGACTTGAACACGACCACAGCCACGCCGGACATGATCACCACCACCACCACGGCCCGGCATTGGACGTCACGCCCGAACAAATGCTGGCCATTCAAAAGGAATTTCGCGACAGCATTCTGTCCATTCAGCAGCGGATAAGCGGCCTCCTTCAAAAATAATCGTCAAATTTTTTCTGGCAGGTGTTTGAGAAACCAAAAGAAATCTCTACATTTGCAACAATGTTGCATTTATGAAATCAAGATTTGTTAGTCTTAATCCCGATTTTGCAGGCTTCCTGGCCTCTATGATTTGCGCGGTTCACTGCGCGGCGCTGCCTTTTGTGCTGACCATTGGTGCGCTGAGCAACTTGGCCTGGCTCGAACACGGGTTGTTTGAAGTCATTTTTATCACCCTGAGTATCATCATCGCATCCTGGTCTTTGGTGCGCAGTTATTTTCAGCGGCACCATTCGTCGCGCGCGATTTTTATTGCAGCTGCGGGGTTTTCGGTGATTATCGCCAGCCGGTTTGTGGAAGGCGATTGGGAGCATTGGCTGACGATGATCGGCGGCATTGTGATTGCTACGGCGCATATTGCCAACTGGCGACTGCTGGTGGAATGCAAAGTTTGCCACAGCACCTCCTGCGCACATACCGAGGAAGATGAAGAAATGGCGCTCAACCAGAAGCTGTTGCAGCCGGAGCCTGAAAAGATTTCGGCTTGAATCTCAAGTGTATAAGTTTTTTTCATAATTACTGCAAAATTTAGTCGCAGTCCCTGGAGAAGTATTATTTTTACCAGTGGGCTGCGACCTTTTTTTGTAGCGGCTTACCTTCAACGGATCAGCTACACCTAATCTATGCAGTTTACCTCCAAGCTTCCCAATGTCGGCACCACCATTTTCACCGTGATGTCGGCGTTGGCGCAAGAACACAAAGCAATCAATCTGGCTCAGGGTTTCCCGGATTTCGATACGTCTTCTAAGCTAACGGATCTGGTGTATCAATACATGCGCAGCGGCCACAACCAGTACGCGCCGATGCCGGGATTACCTGCGCTGCGCACGCGGATTGCAGAAAAAATCGCGCTGCTATATGGGGTGACCGTTGACCCCGGGTCAGAAATCACCATCACCGCCGGCGCTACGCAAGGGCTTTTTACGGCCATTGGCACTTTTATCAGTCCGGGCGACGAGGTGATCCTGCTGGAACCGGCCTACGATTCCTACCGACCTTCGGTGGAGGTTTTTGGTGGCAAAGCGGTCATTTACGAGTTGTCGTTTCCGGATTACCGGGTAGATTGGACTGCTTTGCAGCAACTCATCAGCCCCAAAACGCGGATGATCATCGTCAATACGCCGCATAATCCGACCGGATCGCTGTTTTCAACTGCCGATATGCAGGCGCTTGCGCAACTGACCTCCGGTACCAATATTTTGGTCTTGAGCGACGAAGTGTACGAGCACTTAGTTTTTGATGGCTTGCGGCATGAAAGTGTGCTGCGCTACCCGGAATTGCGGGAACGGAGTCTGGCGGTTTATTCTTTTGGAAAAACCTTTCACAATACCGGCTGGAAAATCGGCTATTGCGTGGCGCCGCCTGCGTTGACTGCCGAATTCAGGAAAGTACACCAGTTCAATGTATTTTCGGTCAACACCCCGATGCAGTATGCGCTGGCCGATTTTCTCGCCGATCCTTCGGAATACTTGGGCTTGCCGGATTTTTATCAGCGAAAACGCGACTTTTTTCTGAACATCACCGAAGGCAACCGCTTGCGCCCTTTGCCGTGTTACGGCTCCTATTTCCAGTTGTTCGATTACAGCGCCATCAGCGACGAACCGGATGAAGTATTTGCCTGCCGGCTGACGACTGAATTTGGCGTAGCGGCTATTCCGGTTTCGGTGTTTTACAGCGGCAAGAAGGATCACCGGGTGATTCGGCTTTGTTTTGCAAAAAAGGAGGAAACGCTGGAAAAAGCTGGTGAAAAGTTGAGACTTGTTTAGACGTCGGGCAGAGCCCGACAAATAGTAGACTCGAGGCGGAGCCTCGCGTCAGCAGGGACAATATTTGTTTAGACCCAAAAGATGTCTGTCAAGCGACTTTATTGGTTTCCTTATAATTATGCCCTGCTTTTTTTAACACAATCGAAGTATCTTTTTTAGATTTGTTACGTTGAGTGATAAACACAAGTCTTCATGTAACTACTATGAGATACCATACGAGGATTGGGATCGGGTTAATTGTTTTGTGCCTCTGGTCTTGCGAGCAGGAAACGGTTCGTATGAGCGGGTATGAGGTACAGGGTATAGACGTATCCCACTACCAGTCCATCGTCAATTGGGATACTGTTGCTGCTCAGGACATTACCTTTGCTTTTGTAAAAGCGACCGAAGGTTTTTCCTACCGGGATTCCATGTTTTGTCTGAATTGGTCAGAGATGCAGCGCGTGGGCATCAAACGCGGCGCTTACCATTTTTTCCGGCCTTCTGTGCCCGCCGAATTGCAGGCGCGCAACTTCATGCAAGTGGTAGAATTGGGGCTGGGCGATTTGCCGCCCGTGCTCGATGTCGAGGTCATGGACGAAGGCATTTCCAAAGTAGCGCTCTTAGCTTCCATGCGCCACTGGCTCTATTTGGTTGAAATCAAATACAATATCAAGCCCATCATTTATACCAACCTTGTTTTCTACAACAAATATTTAGCCGGCCATTTCAAGGACTATCCGCTCTGGATTGCCCGCTATGGCCGCCGCCAACCTACGCTTGCGTGTGGTCGCGACTGGGCGTTCTGGCAATACGGCAGCGCCGGCAAACTCCGGGGTGTGCAGGGCGCCGTAGATTTTAATGTCTTCCAGGGGGATCTGGTTCAGTTAGAGGGGATGTGCATCAATACTGGCGTGGTGGTGAGTGAGGTCGGGCAAAGCCCGAAAAATAGTAGACACGAGGCTGGAGCCTCGCGCCAGCAAGAGAAAAATTTCCTACAGAATTGAATCATTTTGCTGTAGAAGCGTTATCTTTATAAAATCATCAAATTAATTTACCAAACCAGTATTGGTTATGGGCATTCCTTCCGAGGCATTGATCTCCGACGAGATGATCATGGCTATTCCTCCACGGCTAAGAAACGGTTGCGAGACATATCAGACCATTACACAATGAAAAACCATCACCTTTCCATCCTTTTCTTTTTTGCCATAAGCTGCCAGTCTTCAGGAACGGCAGAGACAAACACTGACCCGGTTGTGATACCCGGCAACGGAAGTCTTGACAAAATCTCCATGATTGCTGTGGAGGACGCTGAAAAGTCCTCCGATCCCAAACTCAATGTACTGGATTATTACCAACGACTCAAAGGGGTGTATGATCCGGGCTATCCCATTCAAAAAAGAGGAAATAAGTGGGTCTCCGTTTCTCCTGCAACCGAAGAAGAAGTGGAAGCGACGGTGGATATCCCGAACGGCTTCATTGAGGTAGTGGATGAAGGCACCGGCGGCGGCACGCAAAAAGTGCAGGTGGTTTTGTTCCGAATGGCGAATGGTACGGCGGTTATTGCGGTAAGTCTGCAAAATTTTGACGGCATAGATGTCAGCCAGGAGCTGTATTTCCTGCGCGATACGCCGAAAGGATTGGCAGACTGGTCGGAACACACGATGCCGGTGATCACAGGATTCGACTTTTTGCCGGACGATTATGCAGAAGAACCCGATGTGGTGGAAGAAGCCTTGTCTATTTATTTTGCCTTGCCGCGAAAAGGAACGAATGTGACTGCTATGATCTATACAGATAAAAAAAGCCTTTACTGCTCGCAGCAGGCGACGGAGCAACAACGCGATCTGCTTTGCCCGGTTTATGGGCGATTGGTGCGCACTGCGCTGCTCCTGAAATGGGATCGGATGGAAGGGAAGTTCGGGTTGTAGGGGGGTGTTGTTATGACTTTTTTCGTAAAAAAAATTCCTTCAAAATTAAATCATTTTGTTGTAAAAGCGCTACCTTTATAACAAGGGATAAAACAAAACCACCATGCTCACCCACATCCATCCAAAACTCCCCATGCGCGATAAAGCGATCACCCGGGATTTTTATTTAAACAAATTAGGGTTTCAGGAATTTGGCAATGCCGACTACGATGGCTACCTGATGGTGGAAAAAGACCATATTCAAATTCACTTTTTTGAGTTTAAAGAATTGGATCCCAAAGAAAATTACGGGCAGGTTTACATCCGAACGGGTAATATTGAAGCATGGTATCAGTTGGCGATTGACCAAAAAATAACCATCCCCCAGGCCGGGCATTTGCACCTCAAGCCCTGGCAACAAAAGGAATTTTCTTTGCTTGATCCGGATCATAATTTATTGACTTTCGGGCAGGCAATGTAGCAGAAAAAGCATCAACCAGCTCGGGTGATGCGCCCTGCCTTGCTAACACAAAGCAAAAAACGCATTCGATTCTAACCTTTCCCTCCTCGCCGTCGTCATCCTTATGAAAGCACACTTCAAGGACGTCCGGTGCAATAAACATATTCACCCACTTAATTTCAACAACCATGCGTTACCTCATTGCTTTGTGTATCGTTTTTTGCGGTTTGTCCAAGAACCAGTTGAGCGCCCAGGCTGCGCAGGACATCGTTTACCTGACGAGCGGGTTGTCGCACCGGGGCATTGTGATCGAACAAAAACCGGGCGAATACATCCGCCTGCTGCGCTTGCCCGAACGCGATACCCTGCAATTCCCAATGGATGCCATTGACCGGATCGTAAAAATTGTCGCGCCGGCTGGTTCGCCGCTCCCGGAAAGTGCCGCTAATCCCATTGAACCCGCCAATCGGTTCAACCAGAATCGGTATGTCGCGATGCTGAATTGCTACATCGGTGGTGGCAAATACGCGCTGGTCGGGATTGGCATGGGTGTCGGACGCAACTTTGGCGACCGCTGGCAGGCAGGACTCGGCGTACAGTACATCCACCAAACGAGCAGCAATACGTTTCCCAATCAGCAGATCATCCCGATCACCGCCGATTTCAAATTCAAAATATCGGAGTCGCCTAAAGGCCGTTTTGCCACACTGCTGGCCCTGAGCGCCGGCTACAGCATCAATGTGGACGACGAACAATTCGACAGCGGACTCAACAACAATATCCGGATTACAGACGGTGTTTTTTTCAATCCTTCAATCTGCGTGCGGCTCAATGTGCTGCGCAATGCCGGATTGATGTTCGACGTCGGCTACCAACTCAGCAGCGGAAATATTTATAATCTGGAGAGCGGCGAACTGGTGGATAAAAGAACCTGGCATAACTTTGCCGCACGCGGTTCGCTGTTTTTCTGAAAACGAACGACGATGCAGATTACTGAAGCGATTCTGGAAGGATGCCGGCGGCACGAACGGGCTGCTCAAGCCGAATTGTACCGGCTTTGTTACCCCACGTTGATGCGGGTAGCGCTGCGCTATGCACCGAACGCCGACGATGCCGCCGACATTCTCAATCGCGGGTTTTTTAAGGTTTTTACCAAAATAGAGCAGTTTGCAGGTTCGGAACACAATTTTGGCGGGTGGATTCGCCGCGTCATTGTGAACGAGGCGCTCGATTTCATCAAAGCCAATCCTGCTTTCAAAAAGCATGAAGCCCTGGAAACTGTGACGGAACCTGTTGAACTCCCCGCTTCGGAATGCGAAGAAGCTGCGGAAACTATCCTGCACTTACTGAAGCAACTGCCGCTGATGACGGCTACGGTGTTCAACCTGTTTGCGCTGGAAGGGTACTCCCATCAGGAGATCAGCGCGCAACTCGGCATTACGGAAACCCATTCGAAATGGCGCCTGCATTCAGCCCGTCAACAACTTCAAGGCTTACTTCGTCAAACTACTGCGTTATGAAAAAGGAAACTCCGGCGCCGGAGCAACATCCGGTAGATGCATATTTTCGGGAACAGGAAACCGGGATTCCGGTTGCTTTCGATCCGACTCATTGGGATGCCCTGCAGGCGATGCTGGATCAGGCTGCTTCAACTAACCCCATGGCTACGGGCGCGCATGTTTCCGATTTGGCGCAAAACGTAGCTAAGCCTGCTTCAATGCGAACGCTTACCCGACTTTTTGGTATGGTTGTTATCTTTACTTTTCTTGCAGCCATTCCTTCAACAGGCCTGGTGCAGCATCCAGTGAGCAAGGAAACCGGAAACCTCATGTCTGCCGGACAACAAGCTGCTCCGGGGTACATTCCAGGTCTTTCTATCGGAGGAGTGACTATTCAGCAACCGCAGGATCAGGTGACGCGCACGCCGGCAGCATCAGCCACTGAGCCATATTCTACAATATTGCCGGCTGCTGCCGATACAATCCGCAATCAGCCGTTGTTTCCAAAAATACCTGCTTTAGATTCGCTCTCTCGCCAAACGGACAGCCTGGGCATCCGAAAAAGCTTGAAAGCGGCCCAGGACTCGATCGCGGAGCAGCGGAAAAAGAAGAAGCATTTGTTTTGGTGAGGGCAGAACCTTTGCCCATTGATTCAGTTGCCATTAAATCACATTATAGTGTGATTTTACTTGCTGATCTAAAAAATAAAAACTACTTTTACCTCGAAAATCACACTATAATGTTGGTTAAGCAACTTGGGGAAACCATAAAAAACAGAAGGAAGGAGTTGAACATAACGCAACCGCACTTAGCTGAACTGGCAAAAGTGAGTACCAATACTTTGTACAAATTAGAACGGGGACAAGGCAATCCGTCGTTCGAAGTGCTGAATAAATTAGCCGAAGTGTTGGGCATGGAATTAACGCTGGAAGTAAAAAACCTGTCCCGATGATTTCGGGAGCAATATTGAATAAATGAGGGCAATGGAAATATATCGCAACGGAATTTTAGCAGGAACGCTGATAGAGGAAAATCGTCGCCATTATGTGTTTAGGTACGACGATAATTATTTTAGTGATGCGAGTAAACCCGCGATCAGTTTAACGCTTCCCAAATCCCAAAAGGAATACGCCAGCGAATTTTTGTTTCCATGCTTCTTTAATATGCTCAGCGAAGGGGTGAACCGAAAACTGCAAAGCAAGCAATTGCGAATTGATGAAGAAGACAATTTTGGATTACTCATGGCAACAGCACAATACGATACCATAGGAGCGGTAACCGGAAAACCCATACAGCGAAATGAACTTGGATGAATTAAAATATTGCCCCGGAACTTTAGCTGAGGGTTTTGATACCTACAGCCAAAGCTGTTTGCGAAATATGTTCAATGGCAAAAAGGTAAATCATGTGTTGCCATACGAACTACCACAACAAAACGAAGAAGTTGCAGCGCAATTTATAGAAAACCGCAAGCGCATATCTATCTCAGGCGTGCAGGAAAAATTGAGTTTTCTTCTTGAAAAAAATCAATTGCGCCTGACAAACGAAGGAGAACAGGGAACTTATATCCTAAAACCTATACCTGGCGATTTAAAAAAAGGTGAGCAGGTTCCTGCAAATGAACACCTGACCATGCAAATCGCAAAACAGGTTTACAAAATAAATACGGCTGAAAATGCCATGATATTTTTTAAGAATGGCACACCTGCATACCTTACCAAACGATTTGATGTAAAAAAAGAAGGCGGAAAATGGGGCGAAGAAGATTTTGCTACACTGGCAGGAAAAACAAAAGATAATTCAACAGCCAGCTTTAAATACGAATACAGCTATGAAGAAGTTGGAATGCTGATGCAGCAATACGTTCCAGCATGGAGAGTGGAAATAGAAAAATATTTTTCATTGGTTGTTTTCAATTTTTTATACTCAAATGGCGATGCGCACCTGAAAAATTTTTCGTTGCTGGAATCCTCAAAAGGGGATTATTTGCTAAGCCCTGCTTATGATTTGGTAAATACAAAGCTGCATGTAGACGATACAGATTTTGCATTGGATAAGGGTTTATTTGCAGACAATTTTGAAAGTGAACAGTACAAAAAGAACGGACATCCTTCTAAAAATGATTTTACAGAATTTGCCAAAAGAATAGGAGTAGTCGAAACCAGGATTGAAAAACTGCTAAACCCATTTTTAGAAAGGCAACCGTTTATGGAAACTTTGGTAAGCCGTTCATTTCTAAGTGATGCAAACAAGAGAGGGTATTTGTTGCTGTACAACACCAAACGAAATTATTTAATTGCCTGAATCACAAGGTCTTCAAATACTCAATCACCGCCTTACGTTCCTCCGCGCTGAGCTTGTCGCCAAAATAATGCCCCTGGTTGCTGTAGCCGGGCAGGGTGGTGTCGAATGTCCAGTCGCCTTTGGGCTTTTCCGGGCGTTCGTAGCGCCAGCCCACTTTTTCGTAATCGTACGGGCTGTTTTCGCCGGATCGGCTCCAGTAAACGGGGCGTTGCGGGCTGTTGAGCAAGTCATCGAGGGTAGGCACAGAACCATTGTGCAGATAAGGCGCCGTTATCCAGATGCCATCGAGGGGCGGCGCCACATAGCCGCTGTCGGGCACGAACCACGAGCGTGGTTCCGATTGCCCAAACCAACTGCTGTTGTACCATTCCACAATGCCCGATTGCAGCCCGTAAGTGGCGTAAAGCGGGTCGGTTTTTACCACATCCAAAGAAACTAATTTATTGGGATAGGTCTCGACTGCGCTGTATGTACCGTGGCACTTGCTGCAATGTTCGGTGAATAAAGCTTCCCCTTTAGCAGCCAGCGGCGCGTCAATCGCTTTCGAATAGCGGGGCGGTTCCAGCGTTTGCAGCCAGGCCACCACATCGGTGAAGTTGTTGACGGCTTTGCGGGCGGCGGCACTGTCGGGGATGCCGAGTACGGAAGCCTGGAAAAGCAATTTGGAAAAATCGCCGCGCCCGATCCCCGTATAGTACAGCGCATTTTTTTTCTTCACGTGCCAAAGCGGTGGCACATCGGTGGCAATGGGGTAGTCCGGGATCTCGTAATTGGGTTTTTCCTGATAGGTCAGGTCAACGGGATTCCGATGGTTCATGCAGGCTTCCGCCAAACGAAACGCAGGGTTCCCGCCCGGTTGATTGGTGACGATGTGTGGCGCCATTTCCCGGAAATAATGCCCGAAATCCTCATAAGCCTGCCATTCCTTGGACGTTTTGGAGTATTTCATCTGCATACCGGCGTGCATGACCCGCGCGGCCGTCAACAGGCTTTTGCGATAATCAGAAAAACTGTTGCCCATGCCGATGACGATTTTGCCTTCAAACTGGCCTGCGTGGCAGGTGAAGCAGTTGCCATTGACCACTTTAGCGCCGTTCGGAGCATCAAAAACATTGAGCATGTACTGCGTATTGGCGTTAAGCCCTTCTCTTTTCAAAACCACATCCGGGCTTTTCAACAGGCGGCCTTTCATGAACTCGTAAGGAATCCCCGAACCGATGTAATCGCCATAGATCAGATAGGCCAGACCTGCTTCTGCATCGCCTGTCCCGCGCTGGGGCGTAGCAGGTACCGTTTTCGTGCGCCAGGAGGTATTGCCCATCGGCGTTGGCAAGCCGCGGTAAGTGCTGCAGGCTGCAATCGCCAGCATGGCAAAAAGGATCAACAATTGCTTTTTCATGCTACCATGACTCAATTATTCGCTTTTACAAGTTCAACGTCGCGCAACCCATAAATCAGCCGGTTGATATCTGAACCGTTCAATTCCAATTTTCCTTTCAGCGTTACCGCTTCTGCCGTGTATTTAATGGGTTCTTTCGCAAAAACCTCCATTACGGTTTCCGGACCTGCGCCGCCGCAAAAGAAACACATGCTGTAAGGGAATGCAGAAAAGATGAATTCCTTATGCCCTTTATAGCCCTCTACGGGGATGATGTAGCCTTTCACCGTGACGACCTTGCCTTCCAGGGCTTTAATTTCTTCGCTAAAAACCGGCACATCTACCTTAAAGCCCAGCATTTCGTCGTATTGCTTCTTGTAAGTAAGTTTGGAGAGCGTTTTCCAAAGGCTTTCCTGTGCAAAAACCTGGCTTCCGACGCCAGCCAGCATCAGGGTGAGAGACAAAACAATGATTTTTTTCATATCGCTTTTGTGTTGAACAATTTAGACAGTGGATTTTAAACAGGTCACACAATGCTTAAACCTGCAAAAGCAAAGATAGTTGTAAAGTGATTTTTTACCGCAACTTGTCCCGCATAAAGCGGGATAGTTCGTAGTAGGTGTTTTTTTACCACATAGTTCACATAGAAACTGTCACATAGAACACATAGTCCTCTCTCTATAAACCAAAGTTCTAAGGATTCCCAAATCTCTATGTGTTCTATGTGAAAACCCCTATATGCCCTATGTGGTAAAAAAATATCTATGTGATAAAGATAATCACTTCCCAACCACCACAAACTCCGTTCTCCGGTTCTGCCCCCGTCCTTCCGGCGTTTCGTTGGTGGTCACAGGTTGCGTTTCCCCAAACCCTTTAAAACGCAGGCGATCCGCTGCAATGCCGTTTTGAACTAAATAATCGTACACCGCTTTGGCGCGTTGTTCAGACAGGCGCAGGTTGTCGGCATCCGGCCCCACGTTGTCGGTGTGGCCGTTGATCTGGATGTTCAGGGTTTTGTGGTCGTTTAGCAGTTGCTTCAGCCGATCCAGCTCCGTTTTGGACTCCGGTTTCAATTGCGCCGAACCGCTTTCAAAAAACACATTGCGCAGCGCAACGGGCTTGTTTTCAGCAGCAGCAGCAGCGGCGCCCGCAGAAACCGCAGCCAGACCAATATTCAGCAGGAACGGTTTATCTGCATGGGTCAGCCCGGCCAGTTCAAAATGCTCCGAATAAAAAAGGTAATCCGGCAAAGAGACATTCAGGGAGTATGTTTTTCCGCTGGGCAGGCACACCAAAAACTCCCCTTTTTCATCCGTATTGGCGGCGGTATAAGGTTGTCCGGTTTGCAAATCCGTTACCACCACTAAGGCGCCGGGCAGCGGCTTTTTCGTTTGCTCATCGAAAACCTTTGCTTTTGCATACGTCACAGCCAACGGCTGCGCAGCAGGGTAGAGCGGAAAACTGTACAGGTCAACGCCGCCCGCACCGTCCGCTTTGTCGCCCGAAAAATAAGCGGTTTGCCCGTCTAAACTCACCACGAGGGCGCCTTCATTTGCGGTCGTGTTGATCGGATACCCCAAGTTTTGAGGTTTCGACCACGTGCCGGCAGCAGTTTTTCTGGAAAAAAACAGGTCGTAACCGCCCATGCCAGGGTGCCCCTCCGACATAAAATACAAGGTTTGCCCGTCAGGGTGGATAAAAGGCGATGCTTCATTGGCCGTCGTATTTATGGAATCGCCGAGGTTCACCGGGTCGCCCCAGCGGCCATTTTTTTGGCGTTGGCTGACCCAAAGGTCGCGGCTCCCTTTCCCACCGGCGCGCTCACTGGCAAAATATAAGATTTTTCCATCCGCCGAAAGCGAAGGTTGCGATTCCCAGGCGCCGGTATTCAGGGGTGCGCCCATATTTTTTGGCTCCGTCCAGACGCCGTTGCGCCACTCCGAAACGTAGAGGTCGCAACTGCCCATCGCACCCATCCGGTTGCAGGCGGTGAACACCAGCAGTTTGCCATCGGCAGAAAGTGCCTGCGCGCCTTCGTTTTGGGGCGTGTTGACGGCTTCAATGGGTTCGCCTGTCTGCCACACGCTGTCCACTAAGCGACTGGCATAGAGGTCTTCGCGACCACTGATCCGGGACGTATACACCAAAAAATCGCCATCGGCTGTAAACACGGGCAACGATTCGTCACTGGCCGTGTTCACTGCGCCGGGCAGTGGTTTTGGCTCGAAAGGTACAGGGGTTTTGACCGTCTCCGCTGCAAAGCGGGCATTGCGCAGGTATTGTTTTGCGCGGTTAAGGGTAGGGGAGGGTTTGGTATCTAATTTCAGGTAGTATTCAAAGTGTTTGGCGGCAGCCTCAAAATCTTCTAATTTCCAGGTCGTCAGCGCCAATTGGTACCAGGCATTGGGGCGGTATACGGAATCCAGCGCCAACGCTTTTTCGTAGGCCTGTACTGCATCAGCGTAGCGCCCGAGGTCGTATAAAACAGCACCCTGCAACAGCCCGGCATCTATGAATTTGGGGTCGGCAACCAAGCTTTTTTCCACAGCCTCCAGCGCTTCCGGCAGTTGCGTGGCGCGACTCAGTTCCAGCGCTTTGTCGTAGAGTTTTTTGGCCTTGCCGGAAGTCGTTTTTTCGGTGGTATAGGTCTGGGAAAGCGCCGCCGTTGCCGACAGTGAGAGCAAGATACAAACCAGGAATTGATGGAGTTTCATGCCGAAGTATTTTGGATCATCCGCTTGCTTTACTAAGGCTCCAGGCCCTGGTAAAGCTTCGATTGCCTTATGCAAAAACATTTTGAAACAAGAAGTAAACGAACGGAGGAGCGAAAGATTTGATAAGGGAGGAGGATTTATTGGAATCATGAGCCTGAAGGCATTATCTCACAACACGCTTGCCTGCGGTGACGAAGCGGGTGGTGATGAGCGGGGGTGATTGATGCATATTTACTTCTCTAACCCCAAATCGCTAATCTGACTAATCAATTGGATGCCTTCTATAGCACAAGCATTTGAAAAATCCGAATCGTGGCTTGCCAGTACCCTGACATCCTGGATTTTACATGATGCCAAAATAATGGCATCATTTGGCAACAAGTTGTGCTTTTTCATAAAAACGACCGCCATTGATAGGGCAGCGTCGGGAATAGGTAATATTCGAAAACCCGAGAGAAATGTTTCAGTATCGTGCAAATCAAGCGTTTCGGCGATCTTACCACTTTCGCAAATACTCATGGGAGACCGCCCACCGAGAATGCCGAGAAGTTGATAAAGGTACTCACTCACCACGATCGGGTTAATGTAAATCTGATGCCCGGTGGTTAGAAGTGCTTCCAGTAATTCAGTTTTGGTCTGTTTTTCATATTCAATCAGCAGACCACTATCTATGAAGATTTTCATTGCTGATACCAATCGTGTTTATTGGGCTGATAGCCAGTCAAGTATTTTTTCAGGCCACCTTTGAACCTTTGCAAGGTCTTAACTCGGTGTTTCCTTTCTTCTTCGGAGACAATAAAGCCATCCGGTTCCACACGAAAATTGGCTTTCAAAGCTTTTGCTACTTCGGTTAGTGCCTGAATCGTATCAGGATTAGATGATTCTATGACGATTACCATATTTAACTATTTTTACAAAGTTAATGTAAAAAATTATCTCCGCCAAAAATCCCGACTTGGGTAACAAAAACCGCCTGTCCCTTCAAACGAAGAGACAGGCGGTTTTTTTGTCTATTTTATTTAGTCAAGTGTCTGTTCTTTAGAGTTCGAGAGCAAGGCATGTTTGACCCCAAAAACGGGAGTCCCGACCACGGGACGGGATGACCGATTTTGGGGTCAAACATAACGCAGCTATCGGACTATAAAAACAGACACTATTTACTTCACTTCCTCCAACAACTCCGCAGCCCTGGCCAAACCCTGGTCGGCAGCCGCTTTCCAGTCGCGCAGGTAGCCGCTTTGGCCGCCCTGACGCAGCGCCATGCCACGGTGGAGCAGTAGTTCCGCATTGGTTACATCGCCTTTAAGCTCCGGTGTTTCCAACGCGCTGTTGAATGCTTTTTGCGCTTCTGTAAATTCGTTCAGCGCCATGAGCGCTTTGCCGTAATTGAACCAGGCTTTGCGCAGTTTTCCGAAGTTCGGATTGTCAGCCGCAAAAGCCCGCTGGGTAAAGAACTTCAGTTCGGTAGCCGCTTCTTTGTATTCTTCCCGGCGCAGGTGGCATTCTGCTTTCAGGCGGCGCGCATTCCAGTGGATGGGTTGCAGTGGAATAGACTGCTTGATGGCTTTCTCCAATTCCCCGATGGCGTCTCCGTCTTTGCCCTGCATAATGCGAACGGCTGCGCGACCGATAAACGGCTCCGGGCGGGAAGCGTTGATCGCGATGCACTTGGTGTAATCTTCCAGTGCTTCCGTATAATTTTTGAGTTTGTAGTTGAGGTAGCCGCGGCGTTCGTAGGCTAAAGCGTGGCGCTCGTATTTTTCAATGGCCGTACTTAAAGCGGCGATGGCTTCATTTTCCCGGCCTTCCTCTTTCACGAGTTCCCTGCCGGCTAAATAAGACTGTACCGCAACTTTTTCGCTTTTCGGCTCAATCATCGCCTGCTTGATCACCTGACCGTTTTCGGTCATCCAGGCGGAGAGGTCACCGGCAACTGCAAACTGGGCAATGTATTCCAGCAGTTTGATGGTATTGTCCCAACTTTTGTACGTTGCCTGCCCGATATAGCGCGGGATATTGAGGGTGGCCGTTTCTTCAACGAAGATGTCTTCACACTTGAACAGCACGTCCATCCGATAATGGGTTTCCGCGCGTTGCGTGTAAGTTTTGGTCACGTATTCGAAGTTTCTGGCATTGCCAAACTCCAGACAACCCGAAATGATGGTCTTGTGTATCATATCCCGCCTGATTTGAAATGTATATAGCCTAAAAAGCACACACACCGGGCAATTCGCCTGGTGCAGGCTTGTTTTTTTTGTTTGTTGCGTGAAAGCCGCCGATTGCTTCGACAAGAATGAGCCGAATAGCTTTGATTAGCGGTTTTCAATAGAATTGAGGCAAAAAAACAAAGGTCGCAGACGTTTTTTGTTCATTGGTGCGGCAGATATGGATGATAAAACCACTTCTTTCCCAATGCTTTCAGTTGCCGCACATTTGCAGGCTCCCTTACAGGAGTGATTCAGAGAATCAAATAATTACTTAGAGTTGATTTTCGGTTAGCGACCGGATAACAAAGATGAGTATTCTTTTCGTAGTACGCAAGTATTCAAAGAATTATTTGTAAAAATCATGAAAATTTTCGGAAATGCCGGGTTAGAAGCGCTTTTAACCTAAACGAAGGATTGTTGTTAGAGTGGGATGAATTATGACCACATCGGGGAGTAAGAATACTGTTTGGCGTTAAAAATTTTGGAGATCGAAAGGTTTCCTGTTTTTTATTCGCCGGACTTTGTGTCAAATCCACACTTTGCACCCCTCCGTGCAATTGGTACAAATATCAATCTGGTTGCGGCCTTTCAAAAGTTGTTTCCGAAATTGGGCGTAATTGGCATTGTGCCAAACGTCGTTCAGGGATGCCTCGCGCAGGGATCCCATCGGATGATTGGCATCTTTGTCGAAACAACAGGGAACGACCATGCCATCCCAGGTAATCACGCAGGAATGCCAGAGTTTCCAGCAGTGGTTCAGCAATTTATTTTTTACGGAATAAGTCCCGTCTTCGTTCCGGTGGTAGCGGGCATAACGACCGATGGTTGGAATGAGGTCGTTGCCGTTTTCGTAATCGTAGACTTGCGCTGTTTTTAATTTCACTTCATCAATGCCAATTTCAGCAGCGAGCTGGTAAACGGCTGCAATCTGGTGTTCGTTTGGGCGCACGACCAAAAATTGAAAAACCAAGTGCGGGGTCGAAGCTTTCAGCGCCTTTTTCCATTTCACCACGTTGCGCGCGCCTTGCAAAACGGCTTCCAGGTTGCCGCCGATCCGGTAGTTTTCGTATACGTCCTGCGTTGTGCCGTCTACCGAAATAATGAGCCGGTTGAGGCCCGACTCCACCGTGCGCCGGGCATTGGTGTCGTTGAGGAAATGCCCGTTTGTGGACGTTATCGTATAAATGCCTTTGCGGGAAGCATAAGCGGCCATGTCCAAAAAATCGGGGTTGATATAGGGTTCGCCCTGGAAATAAAAAATCAGGAACATCAGATCGCGGTGCGCCTCATCCATCACTTTTTTGAAAAAATCAGCTTTCAGGTTGCCGGTCGGGCGCGTAAAATTGCGCAAGCCGCTCGGGCATTCCGGACAGCGGAGGTTGCAGGCAGTAGTGGGTTCTATGGACAACGTGAACGGCAGCCCCCACTGAATCGGGCGTTTGGTCAGACGGGTGAGTTGGTAGGAGGTCCATACCAGGACCATGTTCCAAACACGGCGGAGCCGAAGTTTGCGCAGCAGGTTAAGCGTGTCTTGCCAATTGGAAAGGGTGCTGACGAAGGTTTGCATAGGCTAATGGATGAATGAAATTCGAAGATACGGATTTCAAATGCAATGTTCCTTGCCTTGTCCTGAAATAGGTTTACAGTCCTAGTGGCAAAAACCTATTGGATTGTGAAAAAAATTGACAAGGGCGACCGCGAGGGTCGCGCCCTACCGTCTCCCACCCACTCCCTCTCACCCTCTCTCTCCCTCCCCCAAACCCGCCTTTTCCGAAATTTGATGTAAACATGTATGATCCATAACGGATAGTTTTATATCTTGCAACTACTATCTACAACCAAATACCATGAACCGATTTTCAAATTCATCCCACGGCAGGGCTTTCCTGCTTTATTTTTACGCGCTGTTTTTAATGATTCCCAACTGCCTGATGGCGCAGCAAATAAACGACGCTGCGGCCAAAGCATACCGCGACGGTGAACTGGCTTTGCTGGAAAAAAAATACAAACGCGCCCTCCAGTTTTTTGAAGATGCGATCGTTTTACAACCTGAATTTGCGATCGCCCGCCGTGCTGCCGGACTTTGTCATGAGCAGTTGAATGAATACGATAAAGCCATCCGGTATTACGAAGACATTTTGCGCGTAAACCCTGCCTTTTCGCGGGTACTTTACTACCAAACGGCAGAATTGCACTACAAAACCGGCAATTACCGCAAAGCGCTGGGCTATTTCCGGGAATACGAACGCCTGCGTTCCGACCCGTTCGAAGTATTTGGCCTGAACGGGGAAAACGAAGTGGCGCTGGAACCCGAATTGGACAAAAAACTGATGCCCAATATCCGCGCCTGCGAAGTGTCGTTAGACTCGCTCAAATTCGTCAACCTGACAGACATTAACCCCTTGGGCGCGGCCATCAACACCACTGCGGACGAATATTTCCCTTATGTCACCAACGACCAGGCCCTGATTTATTTTAACCGCCGCAAAAATGAGCGCAGCGACGAAAACCTGTTTTTTAGCCGGGTGGAAAACAACCAGTGGACCACCAGTAAACAGGTCGGAGGGTTTAATACGCCCCGAAACGAAGGCATGTGTACGTTTGTCCGGGACGGGCGGCGGATGTATTTTACCGCCTGCAACCGCGAAGGCGGCCTCGGCCCTTGCGACATTTGGGAAGCTTCGGTAGACGGGGTGGAAATGACGAACCTGCAACCGCTGCCGGGCAAAGTCAATTCGGAGCGATGGGAATCCCAGGCGGCCGTAAGTTGCGACGGGACAAAATTATTCTTTGCCAGCAACCGCCCGGGCGGTATAGGCGGCACCGATCTCTGGTATTGTCTGAAGCAAGCCGACGGCAAATGGGGCGAGGCCGTCAACATGGGCCCCCAGATCAATACCGAATTGGACGAAGAGGCGCCATTTATTACCAATGACGGGAAAGCGCTCTACTTTTCCTCCACCGGCCACCTCGGCTTGGGCGAACAGGATATTTTTATGAGTTGGACAGACGAGCGCACCGGCAATTGGAGCCCGCCGATCAACATCGGTCCGCCGGTAAACTCCCCTTTCCGGGAACTTGGCTTTTTCCTTTCTGCCGATGGCGTCAATGGCTTTTTTGCATCCAACCGGCCGGGCGGAAAAGGGGGCATGGACATTTACGCTTTTAAACTGTCCGAACAATTGTACAGCGATCCGATCACTTTTGTAGAAGGCTTCGTTAAGGATTCCGTTTTGGACCTAACCATGCAGGCGACGGTCGAAATTGAGGGAAGAATGCCAATTACGACAGAAAAAGACGGGCGGTTTTTTCTGTGTATTGACGCGCAGGAAACCTTGGATATCCGTGTCGGCAAAAAATATTACAAACCCTATCACAATCAGTTTCTGATCCCGGAGTGGGACAACCGGAATTTTTACACCATCGAATTACTCCTCCAGCCCACTTCGGCGCCCCCGCCGCCTCCGGTGGCAACGACGCCCGAAACGCCCGAATGGACCGCCAAAGGCAAGACACTCAAAGAGTACCACCACATTGTGTATTTTAGTTTTGATAAATCGGCCATTGACCCGGATGAGGTGCTGAAAATAGACAAATTTTTGTCTCCCCTCCACGGCAGAACCATCCAAAAGGCAGAAATTGTCGGGTTTGCCGACGACATCGGCGCCGACGTGTACAACCTTCGCCTCTCGGAAGAACGGGCCAAAAACATCGCCTTGCTCCTCACGTCCAACGGGTTTATCGTAGACAGAATTTATATGGAAGGCAAAGGAGAAGTACAGAACACCGAAGAAAAGTCGAAGAACAGAAGGGTAGAGGTGAAAATTTTTGCCTGGGAATAAGCTATGATGAACCGCCTCTTTCAACCCTTAAATATTGCTTCGCTGGTCTTTTTTCGCGTGGCATTCGGCCTGCTGGGGTTTGCGGATGTGCTGGGTACCTGGCTGTACTACCACCTGCACGAGCGCGCATTTGAACCCGGTAATTTCCGGTTCGCCTACCTTGGCTTTGAGTGGGTACAACCCCTTTCCGAACCCTGGATGTCCGCTTGTTTTATACTACTGTTAATCAGCGCTATCGGGGTCATGATTGGCTGGCGGTATCGCCTGAATACGATCGTTTTTGCTGCGGGATTCACCTGGCTTTTTTTGCTGGAAAAAGCGCACTACCTCAACCACGGGTATTTGTTTTGCTGGATCAGTTTTCTGATGATCTTTTTGCCGGCCCACCGCTGTTGTTCCGTGGATGCGCGCCGCAAACCTGCTTTGCGTTCAGCGGTAGCGCCTGCCTGGTGCGTTTGGATTTTGCCTTTTTTGATGGCAGTGGTTTATGCCTATGGCGGCATGGCCAAACTCAACGCCGATTGGTTGCGGGCGGTACCCCTGACAATGTGGTTACAGCAAAAATCCGGGGCGCCCGTCATCGGTCCTGTGCTGGGTTGGCCCGGCACGGCTTTTATTATGGCTTACGGCGGCCTGCTTTTTGACCTGACAGCGCCGGTTGGGCTTTTGTTTCGGCGAACCCGCGTGGTCGTTTTTTGGGTCGCCATTGGCTTCCATTTGGTGAACACCCTCGTTTTTCAAATCGGCATTTTCCCGGCTCTGTCCATTTGCCTGACGCTCCTGTTTTTCCCGCCTGATTTTCCGGTGGTGTGGTCGCGCAGGCTGCCGCCCTGGATGCAGCAGTTCAAATTTCCCGAAATCGTCCCGCCCGCACGGGAAACTGCGGCAACTTACTGGCAATTCGGGGCGCAGCGCCGCAACTGGATTTTGGCGGCCTTGTTGCTTTTGGCCGGGGCGCACCTGCTGATTCCCCTGCGCCACCACCTTTTCCAAGGCCCGGTTGCCTGGACCGAAGAAGGCCACCGCTACGCTTGGCGGATGATGCTGCGATCCAAGCAGGGCTATGGCCATTTCACGGCTAAAGATTTAGACACCGGCGCTTCAGAAACGATTCGCCCGGCAACGTACCTGAGTAAGCGGCAAAACCGGAAACTCTACACCCACCCGGATATGATCTGGCAGTTTGCCCGGTACCTTAAAGACAGGTACCGGGCCAAAGGAAAAAATGTCGCTGTTCACGCAAACATCCAACTCAAGCTAAACGACCGCCCTTACCAGCCCTTCGTTGACCCTGCTGTTGACCTCGGCAGCGTGGAATGGCAACATTTTCAAGCTGCTTCCTGGATTGTACCGCTGGAGGAATAGATTGTAAAGCCTGTCCCGCATAAGCGGGGAGGCAAGTTTGCAAGTGGGCAAGTTTGCAAGTGGCAAGTTGCCCCTTTACAAATTCATGCATCGTCCGCCTCCGGACGGTAGCTGAGCGGATATATGAAAGTGATCGAAAAATCAGGGCGACCGCAAGGGGCGCACCCTACCGTCTCCCTCCCTCCTTCACTCTAATGTCGTCAACTTAACGAATCTTAACCACGAAGTGGTTGAAGGTGAATAGCCCCCGATGCAATCGGGGGACAGGGATGAGCGAAAGGTAACGCCCAACCCCGAAAGGGGTTGAATGTCAATACGCTAAACCCCATTTTTAACATTCAACCCCATTCGGGGTTGGTTCCCCTCCCTACTTCCATCTTTCCCCGAATTGCATTCGGGGCTATTCAAATTTGACCCTTTCAGGGTCGGTTACGTCGTTAAGTTGACGACATTACTCCTTCACTCCCTCGCCCACTCACTCCCTCCGTTCCGGAGGACTCAAAAGCGCAAAATCACTCACTACAATTTCCGGGATAGACCGCTTGACGCCATTGGTATCTTCGTAGTTCCGGTACGTCAATTTGCCCTGAATGGCCACTTCTTTTCCTTTTTTCATCAAATTACCCATCAATTCCGCTGTTTTTCCCCAGCCTACACAGTTGTGCCACTGCGTATCCGTTACTTTTTCGCCGTTTTCCTTTTTGTACGTGTCGTTGGTGGCCAACGTAACCCGCGCTAAGTTTTTGCCGCTTTCCAACTGTTTCATTTCGGCATCTTTGCCGAGGTGGCCAATTAGCATGACCGTGTTCCTGATGTTATTCATGATTTTTATATTTAGAAAATTAGAAATACTCTAAAGACAGACACTAATTCAGCAACATGAACTCATTCACGATAACCTCCGTCGTATACCGCGTATTCCCTTCCTTGTCTTCGAACGTTCGGTGGGTCAGTTTCCCCTGCACGGCTACCTCTTTTCCTTTTGCGAGCAGGACCTGCATGATCTCGGCAATTTTCCCCCAGCCCACCAATTGGTGCCACTGTACGTCTATCACCCGCTCTCCTTTTCCGTTTTGGTAAACTTCCTTCGTGGAAAGGGATACCCTTGCAATGGCATTCCCGCTTTCTAATTGCTTGTACTCGACTTCTTTGCCCAGACAACCAATCAATTGCACATGATTCCTTAGATTATTCATAACGACATCATTTGAAGTGAATAAAATTTGTTGATGAGGCAAAGATGCAGGTGGCGCCAAACGAAAGCCGTTTAATAAACAGCTAATGCCGTTTGTATCCGTTTGTAATCGAATGTTTTTTGCCCCTGATGCCGCTTCAAGCCAGAGATATTGCGTGATCCGGCTTATCTTTATATTTTTGCGCCGACAAGATTCAATTTCCGGCATTGGTCCCCTCCACCCCCCAACATGCTAAGTGAGCGTTTTTCCGTAATCCCTATGGTGTGTAGTGCTGCCAATGGCGAAACTACCCACAGACAACATGTACATGATAATGCGCACGATCAAAACAATTCTGGCGGATGATCACCGGATATTTATTGAAGGGTTGAAAGCAGTACTCAACCGGCACCCTGTACTTCACTTCGAAGTGATTGGCGAAGCCGGGAGCGGGATGGAACTGATCCGCATCCTGAAAAAAACCGCTGAGACAGACCTTATTATATTAGACTTAAACCTTCCCGAAACCAACGGTCTGGAAGTTATGCGGATGCTCAAGGAAAGCAAAACGTCCATCAAAATTCTGGCGCTCACTTCCCACGGAGAACCGGACATCATCAAATCTGCTTTCCGCTTCGGCGCCAATGGCTACCTCCTCAAAAACGGAGGCATCGCCGAACTTTACCATGCCATAGAAGAGGTCTTGACCGGGGAGCGGTACATGGGAGAAGGGCTGCTACTCCCGGCTGAATCGAATAAATACAGCAAACGGCCCCCTTCAGCCATCAGTTTTATGCCGGAAGGCCGATTGCTGAAACGCCACAACCTGACCAAACGCGAGCTGGAAATCCTGAAACTGATTGCCCAGGCTTTCAGCAACAAAGAAATCGCTAAAGAATTGTTTATCAGCGATCAAACGGTAAGTGTACACCGCAAAAACATCATGCGCAAACTCGGTGCAACCAATACCGCAGGCCTCATCAAAATCGCTTACGACAACAGCATCGTCTGACCGCAAAATGAAAAATTCTTAAGGGAATCTTAAAAATACCATGTTTAGGGTATCTGCAAACACATATTTAAGCTTTATATTTGTGCCGATCTTGTAAATAAGACACTCACTACACTGCACTGAAAGGATTGAGAAATTACGACAGTAGACGACCGATTTATCCTACCGTTCTCCTTTGGGGACGCATTTGAAAAAAAAGTTTACCGAATCTGTTGTTTTTCGATGGAAAGATTTTACATTTGTCCCGTTGAAAAAGCAAATCGCAATCCCATGACATTAAACAGTACACTTCAACAAGTTGTCCTCTATTATTATTACCGCACACTACCTCGGTTGAAATTCCCGGCGTATCACGTTCTTTTCTCAAAAGCACTAACAAAAACTGTTCTTCTCCGCTCCGTTTAAAGCTGAACTGCTTTAGACTGCCTTTGCTGTGATGTATTCCGGCAAACAGCTACACAACGGTGTGCCTGTATGGTTTTGACAAACTTGTATTAAATTCGTTTCCAAACACAAAACTTTTGTAAGCCTAAGCGCTTGTTGCCCACGACGACCTGCAACAAGCTCTTACTCCTTAATATAATGACGACGACCAAAAGGAGGGCGCTTACAACACATACATTTTGGCTATTCGGCAGTTCACCCGCTTATTGATCGAACGTAAGCGGCGGGCTACTTATCTCAGATAGCATCATAATCATTTTTTTTAACCTAATTCTTTACACAAATTGTAATCTTATGGAAAAGACGAATTTTACTTTCGTTCGTCCATTCGGGTTAGCGATGGTACTCTCTGTACTATTCACGATACTCGGGTTGCAGGTAGCGAATGCACAGTGTACGCTCCCGGCTACGGGTGCGGTCACAAACATTACGCAAAGCTCTGCATCGCTCTCATGGACATCAACCAGCTTGCCGCTGCCTCCCAACGACCATTGTTGGGTGCTTCAGGTAGCCGCTCAAGCTGCGCTTTTAGGCGTCAACGACTGTCCTTTAGCGGGTGAAGCGATCGTACAGACGACGATCTGCGCGAACGGCGCTTTTGGAGCTCCTGGCAGCACCACGACTTCATCGAACCCGAACGTAACGGTTGTTCGCAACGGAGCTAACTCGTTTACTGCAACAGTGAACGGTTTGCCAGCGGGTACACAACTGCGTTGGTTCATCAACGAATTGTGCGACGGGATTGTCGTTCCAAACTTTACGGATTGCGCTGAAGGTGCGCCATTTATGACGCGCGATGCGCAGTTTGACCTGATGACGATTAACGTAACTCCTCCTACTTGCCCTTTAATCAGCCCGGGCTTTGTAGCAGATGGTGAGTTTACGGTTCGAGTAATTGACGGGTCTACTTGCGCGGGTACGTACACCGTAACAGTTGTTCC